>Ga0098061_1000342_pt1 | contig 21725 bp, 8 predicted proteins | sample 22_taG_FD_92579 | JGI IMG/M metagenome (GOLD analysis project Ga0098061, IMG submission 92579) | Marine viral communities from the Subarctic Pacific Ocean - 22_ETSP_OMZ_AT15343 metaG | ecosystem: Environmental > Aquatic > Marine > Oceanic | place: Subarctic Pacific Ocean | collected 2015-01-20
ATATTTATGTAGTCAATAACATTCGATCTTGCTCCAGATATTTGCCAACCACCACAAAATAAACCTCTTTCTCCATACCAGAAGTTAGTATAGGATGGGGCAGCTTCACCACCAGCACCAAAGCCTATATACTGTCCGTAGAAATTAGCCATTAGTCATCATTCTCCGCATCAGTTGTGAAAAATATTTTAACTCCAAGCAGTCGAGCATCTGTAGAGTTGGTCGTATCACCAGCAGTAGTAGCAGCACGATATACTTGAAAATATGCCAAGTCATCATCGGCAGGAGTCCCGGCTAATGTTATCGCAGCTGTTGAATCCGAAACAGCTAAGTCCTCTGCAGCATTATGGAAGGTATCTGTTACTGTTACGGCTGTGCCGTATGCAATATCAATCGTATCATTATCAGACACGACAACTCCCTGTATGCCCCATATCACATCGGTAGCAACTGCGGTAGCGTGCGTCCAATAGAACTTCGCTGTTACAGTACCAAGATTCCACGACTTAGGCATTGCAATAGAGAATTGTGCGTATTCAATAGTCGATGAATCAAAATCCAGAACTTTCATTTCAGGTCGAGTTGCCGTAGTTTCTACAGCAGCAGCTTCGGCTCCATTTGTTGTAGGACTTACCATAGCTATTGCAGGAACCCATATCGTTTGAACACCAGCCGTTGCTCCATGTACTAGATCAATCACTCCCTGGACGGTGTCACGCTTTGTATTTCCACTGTCAGTTGCGTCTCCAAAAATGAGACTGTCTCCAGTAGCTACCGTAACTTCGGTAAAATCTGCAACCAACGCATCTTTAAGTTTAGTTTCGTCAACAGTATTATTATTAGGAGTCCCTAAAGTAACATTTGCATCTGGCACTGTAAGAGTTCTAGTTGTGCCAGAAGAAATTCCAGACGCTTCAAATGCAATTTCCTTAGTCGCATCGCTGTTATCCTGAATGCGGAAAGTATTATCAGGCATTTCCACACCAACTCCACCAGTTGCTCCAGTTGCTCCAATATTTCCAGACCTTGTGAAAGTTACTGTTACCGCGTCACCGTCTGCCAGGGAACCCACATTACTCATTACATGAGTGCATGGAATTTTCCAATATCCGGTCCCATCTACCACGGCTGATGTTACCGTGAACACCGCCATCTGAGCCTGGGCAGTTGTCTTGACAATGGTGATAGTTCCGCGAACGGCAGTTGTCGTTGAGTCATCCATCGTCGCGATCCAGGCTTCTATGTTGGTTCCAGCGGAATCTAAATCATCTATGTAAAGTTGCGAAATTGAAGCCACTGTACCGTGGTTCCCAAATATCTTGCCATTTCCACTATCTGCGTCCGAAGTGTCTGAATCCCAGAGCAAGGCCGTGCCTACTGAAGCTCCCTGCGCTCCGGTACTTCCTGTATCACCCTTGTCGCCGACGCGAGAAAAAGTAACAAAGACCGCATCCGTATCCGCGATGGTTCCAGCCGATGCAACATGAACGCATGAAGTGAGTTTGCTGTAAGTTGACGCGCTGGTCACTGCCCCAGCGAAAGTATAAATTATGTAGTTTTCCGGGGCGACTTGCTTCTTGATCGTGATTCGTCCCTTTATGGATGTACTGGTACTATCATCCCAGGAGTCGACAAATGAATTGATGTTCGCAGCATTCGCGTCCACATCATCCATGTAAACGATTGTCGCCGCCGCCGCCGAACCATTAAGCCAGACTTTGCCCGCACCCTGGTCCGTATCAGTTTGGGTAGACTCGAAAGTCATTTCCAGTCCTTCGCCAGAGCCTGTCGCGCCAACGGCGCCAGTGCTTCCGGTATCGCCTTTGTCACCAGCACGAATAAATTGGCATCGAACTGTCACATCATTCGTGAAAAGGGAACCGCCAGAATCAACATGAGTCACGGCACATTGGACCCAATCCGTATTATCTGTCATCGCTCCAACTGCAAAAACAGCCCAGTTTGCCGGGGTTCCTTCCTGGACCAAAATCAAATGACCGTTGATCGTAGAAGTAGAATCGTCCCAGGTCATCAGGTAATCGGTAACATCCACTCCATCTTCGCTTGTATCTCCGAATGCAATCAAGCTCACGCTGCTAACCGTGGCATTATTTAGCCGAAAATTAGTACCAGCTGGATCGCTCATAGTGGTCGAACCGGTATCCATCAAAAATGGGATTGCTACTGCGCTAGCACTTGATGCAGCCGATGTTGCTGAAACTGCCGCCGCCGCTGCACTTGTGGCCGCCGCCGCTGCCTGGTCGTCAAAATCATCCACGGATACGCCAACATCCCCATCAGCATCAAATACTAGAGCCTTGTTAGCCCGGAGCGTGTTGGTCGGTAATTCAACGGTCGTTCCCGCGGAATCTGAAACTGGTATTTGTACAGATCGTCCGACTTGCTCTTTTGCGCGCCTGGCTAAAACGGTACTTCGATCAAGCGCCGTCTCGACAACGTCGGGATAAAATCCTCCGCCTGTAATCAGATCAGTCCCCTGGGTATAAGCGGGTTCGTTGAGTATGGTTAGCTTTTCGCCGGTTGCTGGCGGAGAAGAGGATCCTGTCGTTGTGATGGATCCGCCTGGGCTCGTATCCTGGTTCGCGTTCAGCGATACAGTATAATCGGTTGTGATCGTGAGGGTTGTGTCTACGCCTGATGAGTTGGTAAGAACTACCTTGAGATCCCCTTGAGCAAAACACTTGAACGTAAAAGCAAAAGCTGTAGTGCTATCGTTACCGCTAAAAGGACCCGCTTTAATCGATTCTGAGGAGATGGTCATTAGTGGCCTCCATGCCGTTAAATACCCTCGCTTCCATGCGAGAGATTAAAGCTATAGTCATTCTATAGCATAGTTAAATTCATGTCAATAATCAAGCTATTGCTTCGAATAGCCGAAAAACGGTGCTGCCGGGTTCCTGGTTTTCCCTGACTGATAGTCCAGGAAACCAAAGCATAACTTGTCTAATTGCTGCGACGGATAATGAAATAAAATTCCACCTACCTTGTTAGCAACCCGCGCTTTCTTTAAAAGGGTGTCCGGTTGCGTATCCCATTTTCCATGAAACATCTCTGAGCCTAGCCGAGTCGCTTCGCCCCAAAACCTGGTCCCAGCGGGTCCCTGGTACTCCGCGAAATATCCCCCATAAAACATACCAGTCACTTCGCGTGGCCCAACCAAACCGCTCATAGCATACGCCCCATGGTCCGCTGCTACCCGCTTCGCCGAGCAAACCAGATCCCGACCGTAGTCGCACTCGCCCTTAATAATGGCATCTTTAAGGTAATAAACCGCCAGTATGGGGAGCGTGGTTAAAAGCCAGTAATCTGACGCCAGACGCCCCAGTTTGGTGCGGTCCTTGGCAATTTCCCGAAAGAATGATCGGGGCCCATATATTCCTTCCCTGGCAAGCGCATCCACATACAACTGGAACGTCACCTGGAAATAGGAGATAAAGCTGGTGAATAGTTGTAGGCCTGGTCCTCCGCGCTGTACCGCTGATAAGTCTTTAATATGACCGGAGCCCTGGGTATCGATAACCATCTGGTTCGCCATAGCGATTGCGGTTGGTTCGTCAACTTGCTCGCCATCAACTCCCTCCTCGATAAACCGCTGGTAGGCACCATGAAAAATCGGGACGTCTACCATTTGCTGCATTTTCCCGATGAGATAAAAATGCGATAAAACATCAGGGATATGGTCTGCTTTTATTTTGGCAAAAAACCCTTTCATCCCGATCTTGTTTTGGAGCTCGTTGATCTCGCGCATCATCGTATCGCCCCTATGTTGCATAGCTTCCGACATGTCGTAAGTTTTTTGAAGCCAGCTTTCCATTGCAAGGGCGCCGGTCATCGACTGAGCCATTCCCTTAGCGACCCACTTGGTCCCAGCACGCTGGAATCCCTGGCTGAGTCCGAATATCTGAAGATACGCCGTTCCCAGGTTCCAAGCCATATACGCAACCGAAACACCCTTACGCAGGGGACCCATCAATCGTTCCGTAAACGTACTTGCTTTGGCTGTCCCCACGGCAACGTCGCGGAGCATATTCGGTATTTGCTCCCAAATATTAATTCCGTACTCATCGATCACCGTCTCCTGGAACTGCGGATGCGTTGAAATCCTGTTTGCGTCGATCAGCGCTTCATGCCAGGCAAGATCATGGACTACCTGGGTCACATGTTGCGTGATCGCGTTAAAATCCAGGCGTAGCTGTTCACCATAGTCCCCTGGTTTTCTTGCTTTAAGGTGCCCCGACCTGGTCATAGCCTGACCGATAGCACCTTTTCTCGCCTGGTCCATAATGGCCCTTTGCTGGTCGATTAACCCTTTCCCGCTTAAGAGCTCATCCGCGATGATCGGGAAATACCCGAATTTACCGTCGGCATTGAGAGTCACATCCTTGCCATCGATTTTCGTTTCAATCGGGATCCCCTGGACTTTTTCGGGTGCGACGCCATGGACTCGTTCTTCCTTCGCTTTCATATCAGGCCAGTAGGAATCGATAAACTCCCAAACCCCCATGACAAACGACCAGTCACGCTCACTCAGCGTATTGAGGATCTCCTGCACATTGGCTTCGCTCCACCCATATCCCTCCATCAATCGAATGCGGTTGACCTCATTGCCCCAGTTCATGGCAATCATAATCCGTTCCATCTTCGAGAGGTTTTTGTTGATACTCTTAAAATGTTTCCTGACATAAAGCCGCTCGTCTTTTACCCCTCCTGGAACCCATCGATGTGCAAAGTCAATGGCCGAAAAAATATCAAACAACTCGCCCAGTTTCTCGGTTGCCTTGGCGTTCTCAACAGTTTCCCAGTCAGCGCGTTCATTGAGCGGACGCATAAAACTTTTCCAGAACGGACCATACTTGAATCCATCAAACAGCCAGCCCAGATTCGCCACTTTCCGGTGCTCGGCAAAATACTTCGCTCTAAATTGCCCCCAAAAGTCTTGCGGGAGTCGTAGAGAAGCCCTGAGATCCGGCGGTTTATCAGGTGCGAACTCTCTAATGCTCGCGTTAATTGCATCGACCACATCCTGCAAATCCTGTTTTTCTTTAGCTAGGCGGAGCTTGTTGTTCCAACGTCCGATATGGTCTATATTTTTTACCGCGTCTTTAAGGCCCCTGAGCTCGTCTAACGGTACATCACGGTAATGCCTCAACCTGGTAAGAGCGAGAATGTGCTCAGGAATAACCGGGGTAATCCCGATTCCCTCTTGTTCCGCTATCCACGCTCCCAAGGATGCGCGATCAGCGAGTTCCGCTTCGGTGACGCTCACCCTAAAATCGTATTGTTCCAGGAGTGCATCGATCTGGTCTCTAAACGCTGGCTCAATGGCCTTGCGGGTTGTCTTGTTATTAAACTTATTGAAATACCGGACTGCGCGCTCAACTTCTTCCGCTGCTTTCTCCATTTCCCTAGCCATATGATGGTTCCATATGACCGCTCTTTGATGACCAATCGCTTCTTCGCGGTTGCCTTTCCTGACCGCTTCCATCGCTGCCCTTGCCGAGCGTCGTTCCTGGGCATAATATTTCCCTGGCTTGAGATCCCTGACCTTTACCTTGGCAACTTGTTCCCTTGCCCATTCCCTGGCATCCTTCGCCCTGATATTTTGGACCCCGGTGCCGGTCAGGAAAGAGAGCTCGGTATGGACTTGCTTGGTTCTTAGATCATCATGCAGCGCCTCCATAACCGCTTTTTCTCTTTGCTCCGGTGTATGCATATCACCATAGAGCTCTAGCATGCGCTCGTCGGTTTTTGCTTCGACGATCTCTTTGAGTGGCGGCGCTTCCAGTATTTCTTTCATCATTTCTTCTACCGAGCGATACTCGAACAACTCGGCAACCAGCTTTGGATCGATCCCCTCTTCGCTCATTAAACCCCAGCGCCCCTTCGGGAGATTCTCCCACTCTTCGCCTGGGCCGAATAGCTCTCTTAACATGGGTATCGAGAGTTTCACCTTCATGCTCATTTTGAGCGAGGCTTCATCTCGTTCCCGCAAGAATTTAAAATATTCGTCTTCTAATTCTTCCGACGCGTTATGCCGCTCGTTCTTAGTGGAATAAGATTTGCGCCCAGCGAGCTCATTAAAAAAGCGGTCTTCAAAATCATGTGGATCGTATTTACCGTTTTCATCGACAGGCAGATAACCGAGTCCCTCTTGCGCCAGCTGGATCCCCATTTCATCGATGGTCAATCCGTCTTTTCCTGCCCTGGCAACAGGCTTGAATGTCGGGAACTTTGTTTTTGGATCCAACAACCATCTATCTTCTAGCTCCTGTTTGTTGATACCGCCCAGTTTAGCAATAGCCTCAAACAAAGAATCTCGCTCAGGTACGACGTTTTTAACATCAGTTCTGACTCTCTTTATCTTGTCTACCGGTTGGCGTAACCAGGTGATAACCTGATAGACTTTCTGCTTCGTATAGGTATCCAGCATCTCGGACTTGACGTCTTCGCGCCTTAACCTTTGTTCTCTCTCCATCCGCCGCCGGTATCTACTCTTTGCCCCTTCGTACCACTTAAGGTTTTGCAGACTACGCGCCTGTAGTTTTTCTTTAGCGGACGCATCGCCCTGGGCGAGAGTCGCCTGGTACGCAGCCCATCGAGCAGGATCGACTCCCGACTCTTCCTCGGTCCCGAACAACGCCTCGTACTCGTTGAGCGATTTTGCGGTTTTGATCTGGTCGTCGGTTGCCAGCATCCGGTCAAACACTTCTCGAACATCGTCATTCAACTTGACATTCAAGGGGACTATGCTCCTGTAGACCGCTATCAACCAATCTCTGAAACGACGGAATAACTGTTTAAGATCCTGGGACGGCGCCTTCCCTTCAAAGAGATAAGCCTCGAATGCCCTGGCAACCTTTTCATGCGCGGTTTTACGCTCGCCATAGCTCATGCTATTCCAGGTATCCAGATCCATCCCAGGGCTCGCAAACTCCAGAAGGGCTTCCATATCCTTTACAATTTGTTCGCTGGCACCAGGCTGGTTTGCCAGGTCGCGCAATGTTTCGAAATACCAATGCCCGGATTCATGCAGGAAGGATGATAGGTCGCGGTTCTCGAACAAGGTGATAATGCTCCTCTCTTCCGCACCGCCGAATACCTCTCCCGGTATAAACGACGCCCGACTTTCTTCTCCCTTTTTTTGTTTGTCCTGGAACAACGCGATCCGCTTGGTCCTGCCTTCCTGGTCGGTAAGCGCCTGGTTTACTGGCGTCATATCGAACCCAGGTTGTGCCCCTGGCGTATACTCTTTTGCTTGAGCATCCGGGGAAGCATAGCCTTGGAGTACAGGCTCGGTCACTTCGATATATTCCGACTCTAGCTGTAGCGTTTCATCGGCACTTAATGTTTCTCCCGCCTCTTTTTTCTTTCTTAATCTTTTCTTTACTTTTTCCTTAACTTTCTTTTTCTTTTTTACCTCCTTAAACATCGGGGTCGCGTTGATACCAGGTTCAGCTATGCCGAGGTCTTTTAAAACTTTAATAACCGTATTCGGCAGGATCAAATCATAATACTCGCGCATCCCCTCGCTGGAGGTTTCCAGGTCAATTCCGGTGAGCACCTTATCGTTAGGCAGGAGTCCTTCTATTTTTGGACCAGTCCTGCCTTTTGGATAGGAATATTCTGCTACGACCTCCCGCATAACGTCTTCAATATGTTTAGTCGGCGCTATAAGGGGGCGGTGACCTGGGACTAAAGTAACAGCGTCGTAAAACACTTCGCCATTGAGTTCCAATTTCCTAACACCGATATCTTCGTTTTTCCACTCACCCACACTTTTCAAGGTGTATATTTCTGATACGGCAAAGCCTTGTATACCCTCTGGATGGATCACCGACATAAAAGCACGGTTATTCGTCCAGTCTCGGTCCTCTTTCTGGAACAAGTCTTTCACCTGGGCATCTGTAAGCTCCCCAGTATCTACAGGAAATAGGTTGAGCTCTTCCGCAACATCGATCATTGCGTCTGCCAGGCTGTCAAAGGGACCTTGGATTATAACCCCTGTACTCAAATCAACCTGGTCGAAATACTCTTCACCCTGGCCGGGATCAGGTTCGTATACACGCACCCGCCTGACCCCTGTCCTGGGATCCGATTTCAATACATATAATTCTTCGGTCATCTCAAGGTCTTGGACGACCATGACTTCTATTTCTTCTCTAGGCATCACCTCTGGGAACCGCGACCTTATTTCATCTTGGGGAACCTGGTCAAACAGTTCATAGGCTGCGTAGACAGGATCGAATGACGGTTCTGGCATTTCGATATGCTCTTCGAGTTGCTGTTTCGTCGCTACTGTTTTTAGCAGCCTCGATGCAACTTCCTGCCCCATGTACTTCGGTAACTCCGCAGCTTCGACGCTATGGGCGATCGTGGTAAACGCTATCTCTCCTTTTTTAAGCACCGATAAAATCTTAGTATCAGGGTTCCACCTAACTCCATCCATGTGCTCGATCAACTTATAGTGCCCGGATTGCTGCAGACCGTTAGACCACTCGATGCGGTCGTAACCGTTCTCCATTGCATAAGCGATCATGCGTTTGACTGCGAGCTCAGTCCAGTTCTTGGTATCCCCGACGAATGGCCCTTCGGCAATGCCGCGCCTCTCTCTATCCGAAACGTGGCTTTTTGTGGAGTTTTTTAGTGTCTTCCCCCAGTCGGACTGAAACTCTTCGATGAAGAGGATCTTTTCGCTTGGGGCCTCTGCAATTTCTAGCCCTATGGCTGGTTCGTCTAAGAGCTCGCCCTTGTCATCAATGTATTTGTATCTAGTCTTAAACCGCACATGGGCGACGACGTTGGCGTGGTCATCCCAATGGCCGCTCATATATGTTTTTGGCTTTTTGTGCTGGTTGCGGAACTCGCCATCGACGCTTAATTCGAAATGCAAATGCTGGTATTTTTTGTATAGTTTTAGTTTTTTTGGAGGCAGAACGTGATCGAGGCTTCCTACTGGGGCAATGAGGTCAACCTCAAGTGGATGGGCTACTAGAGGACGATCATAGTCTATATTGGCGCGGTTCTGGTGAACCCAGTCAGAAAACATATTCAACTCAGCCCTCGCAGCGGTAACGCGCCCCAGCTTCGCTAAACTCTTTTCGCCGTATCTTTGCGCTGATCTTTCTTTTGCCCAGGCTAATAATTTCCTCTGGACAATTTTAATATCTTCGGATACTTGATCTAACGGAATGAATCGATCTTCGGGTAGGGTCAATAAGAGCTCATGGTACTCACCACCAGGTAGACTGGTATCTTCATACTTGCCGCCGCTTGGTATGAACTTTGCCCTGGCTTCTCTAAGCGCATCACGCTGCAAATCAATATCCTCGTAGAGTTCGCGCCTGGCAGTTTGTTCTAAGTCACCACGGTGAAACTTCTTGTAGTCTTCAGGATCCTGGTTGTAATGCTCTTCGATCGCATCTTGTATTTGCGGGTCTTCACTTATATACTCATCGATCTTTGCTTCCATGCGTTCATCGACCAATCGTTCTGTTATGTCGTCACGCAATCTTCCAAACTCAGAATCGTTTTCTATGTCATCCTCTGGGACTGTATTCGTAACATCGATGATACGCACGCCGCGCCTAGCTAAATATTCCCTGATATGTTCAAGGGAGATCTTCGGTTCTTTTGTGTCTTCGAGCTCTCGCTTTAGCCCATCTTCCATAAACTTTAGATGCTCTTTAGCGCCCTCGACATGTTTCTGGTCAACCGAAAGTTCTGATCTTTGGTAAGTAGATTCCCAATGCGCGACGCTCTCCCTCGCGGTGCTAACACGCGCTTGCGCTCTTTCGATTTTGTGATCTTTGTGTTGGTGAGCAAGGAATTGTTCCAGGCCGGTCCAGATGATTTCATCTTTGGTGACGCCTTTAGCCATGCCAGGCTTGATGACCTGGGCCCACTCTTTAGCAGTCTTAGGTTGGGTCTTGCCTTTAGGTAGGGTGTTAAGTGCCTCTGTCAGCGCAGAGAAATACCAGACAGGGTCTAACTTTGCTCTGCGGACTGGCGCTTGTTCGAGTTCTTGGACTGTCCTTTGGAAGAGTTCTTGCGTTGTTCTTGGTACGCCTTCAGTCTCGGAGACTCCTTCAGCCCCTTCCTGAAGCTGGCTTCCTCTTGCGCTACTTCCGCCGCTCTCTCTAACATCGCTGTATCCGCTCGGCGTATCTGGTCCTTGGTTAAGTTCGCTGAGTGCATCGCCTTTCCCTTTAGCGACCTTGTTACGAATGTCTGCAATTGTGTCTTTTCCATTGATGACCCCGGACTCTATAAGTTTGTCTAACGATTTTAACACTTCCGCTGCTTCCGCGTCCATTCTTTCTTTTTTCTTCGCAGGAGATTCGTTGCGCCGAGCCTCTAGCTCTTTGACCTTACGCGCTACCGAGCTTTGTTCTTCGCCATGAAAACATCCATGCGCGCCGTAAAGATCACATGCGGTACAAGTCCAGTACCCCTCCTCTACAATGTTAACGAAACTGACGTTCCTGGTATCCCGCTTGGCTTTCTTGGCGCCGCCCCCATCTATAGGGCAGATATGTTTTTTCATAGATTTGAAGAGGGTCGGGAACTTCCTCTTCATGTCGTCATTGCTTAACCCTTTCCCTTTAGCGTTGACCGGCAAATAGACTGCCACCCTGTCCGCAAACGGCGTTATCAGTTCTTCCGTCATTTCGTCGGTGACTGTTACCGCCAACTTAAACTCAGGATTTTTTTTAGCTAGGTCCAGGTTAGAGGAATCTAAGGAAAGCATGCGGAGATTAAACTTATCAACCTTAGCGAGAAGGTCAGGGCGTTTAGAGAAAATCTGCAACCTGATACCCTTGTCATTGAGCGCCTTGATAAACTTAATCTGCGCCTTTGAAAGATCCCCTTTATCGTTAATCCGTAACGCCAGCCCAGCTTCCCCTGCGTGGGATCTCCCATAGTCCCTGGCAACTTGCTCGGCAATAATCTCTGGATGGTTCTCCATAATCCATTCGGTAAACTCAGCTTTGAATAATGAATTAGGGGATCCGCTGCCTAGAGCGGCGTAGCAATGAAGCACGCATAAATCACTAGGGTTGCAGTTTTTAAAAGAACTGGATATGTCGTTCTCGGCTTTAGGGTTGTCTCCGATATATTGATACACCTTTGCGAGATGCTTTACGTTATCCTCACCAGCTATAAAAGCCTGGACCATTGCCTTCTCGGATATGTCCTGGTTCCCCCAAACATCGCTATCTACAATCCCACTAATATCCTCACCAGCTAATGCCTTGTGGAACAAGTCGCGGATCGCAAGTCCTTTGATGGTAACCATCGCCCAAGGCGTAGACTTGTATTTTTTTAGTCTCCTTAGAACGTCCTTCGCTTCTTTTTTCGGCAACCGCCCCAGCGCATTCATCGCTGCTTCCTTGATGTTTGGATCGGTACGCTCTAGGTCGCCGTTGATCTCAGTCTTGGTAGGCTCTTTAGCTTTCGCCGCTTGCTCTAAAATATCAGGGCTGGTCGGATCGAACTTCTTAGCATGAATGGATTTTATTTGTTGTGGATGGAAGGCGATGTAGGTGTCCGCTACCTCTTCGTTCTTATGTTCAAAACTATTTGTATAAACAACGCCATCATAGCCCTTCGCCTCTAGCCCAGCACGAACATCTTCCGGTGTTTTAAATTTGTCAAATTCCGCCTGGGTGAAAGGTCCTTCGGTAGCAGGACCAAACCCCTCCTCCAGCATCCCCATATCAGTAAAGTCGCCAAGATCAAAAGTTCTTATTAGGTTCTTGATATTGAGGTAAACAGGGATAACCCTACCACCTTCTGACAGGCTGGGTGCGTTAGCTTGATCCGCTGTCCCGAAATGTGATCCAAACTGGTTTTCTGGCGATGTATCAAACTCCTTAAAATCTTTAGCCGCAGTCCCATGATAAACAACCAGCGGTTCATCATTTTCATCCACTACCTCGGTGTCTTTAATAAACTCCTGAAAGCCAGCTTCTTGCTTGGTTGATTCGGCAGCCTGGTCTAAGGTCTGCCGTTCCGGTTGTACTTGTTGGGATTCCTTGAAACGCCTGAGCGATAGTTGCTGCCTCTTTGCAAAGCGCCGATCCGTTTTTGCCAGTTCCTCATCGGGCAGGATTCGAATCGCATCGTAGCCCTGGGTTTCGAGCTCTTCCGGTGTAGGGATCCCTTGTTCGAGAAAATCCTTGGCTGTTATCTCCAGGGGCCGGTTGATGAGATCGAGGTCAACTCCTTTCTCCTCCCACAATTCATGGGGCAAAACCTTCTTACCGCCGAGTCGGACTCTGCGCTCACTTTCATCCTCCGCCATGCGAACAAACCTGGCCTGAGTTAATGTGGCTTGTTGCGTGGCGTGGTCAGCTGACGTTTTACCGTCTTCCATCGCCATGTTTTTAACTTTCTCGAACACCCGCTTCGATGATTCCTCGACTACGGCATCGGTCTGCACCTTAGCGATAGTTTCTTCCGCTTCCCTTACCGCGCTTGCGACCGCTTCGTCCATCTTCCTTGCTTGGTCGGGAGTTGCGTGCTCTGGATTGATCTTGGAATGATTCCCCAGGAATGCATGTGCTTCCTTGTCCCTGGCGATCTTTTCTGCGTAGACTCCAATCGGGATTTCCAGCGACCCGCCTTTTTCCTTTAACATCTCCAGGTTTTCCAGTTGGTCGGTGATACCGAGCTCTTCCGCTACCGCTTCAGTTCCGTCCTGGAAATACTCTTCGAACTTATCCGCCTGGATATATACCTTTTCAACTGGACCATCTTTGGTTGCCGCCTCGACCGCTTTCTGCATCTCGTCAGGGAGCTTCCCCATCGCTTCGGAGTTTTGACTCACATCGCCAATTGCCTTGAGCGTTTGTACCGTATTCTCTGTTTGCTTAATTTCTTTGAGCTCCTGGTGTAACTTATAACCAGCAAACGGAGACCCTAACAAAAACATGGTCTTCATGGTCTTGTCTGTTATCTCTATCAATTGATGCCCAATCTCGGCGCGCCCCTCTTCGGAGTACATCTTCGGATCCATCCCTGGTTCGAGATATCTCCCGACATCCGCCCCGATAATATTGGATAGCTCCTGGGCGATTTCGGTTGTTGTCTCAGTCGCTATTGCTTTACCCCAAACCTTGAGGGTGTTTTTGAGGGCGACCGCTTTGGTCTTATCTTTAAGACCTTTAATTATTTCCTGCTTAAATGCTTTAAGCACCATGTCCTTGATGGGCTTGGTCCATCCAATCGCGCCGGTCAGTTCTAAAAGACCGTTGACCGCACCTACTGTCGTCGCAATATTAATTGCCGTTTGTTCGTCGATACCCTGTTCCAGCATCTCCAGGAAAGCGTGCCCCTCTTCTATCTTTGCGGTCTGGTATACCGTTGCAGCTGCCGCACCGGTTCCTGCGCCAACCGAGAACATGGTCCCTGCTCCGGCTGGTCCTGCCGCCATTAACCCAGCGAGAGCGTTGGTCACCCCAGCGGCGCCAGCGGTCCCGATGACATAAGGCAGGATCTCCTTCATCAGCCCTAGTTGTTCTACAGCGCTACCGACAAACCCTGCGCCGCCGAAAATGCTTTCTGACTGCGGCGTGTTACGCAGTATCTCCTGCATCAACTTTGCTTTTTCGAGTAATTCCTTTTGCTTGTCTGGGTCTTTTGCCAGCATGGAGTCGGACGCCAGCACGCCAATTTCGTAGATGAGCTCACCACTAGCCCAGCCATGTTTCGCATCGTCAGAGAGCATCTCCCAAAACGACAACTCCTCAGCCGCATGCGCGAGCCCTGGTGTATTCCCCGGATCCTTTAAATGGTTTTTTACCTTCGGGGTTATTTCAAGAATTGCTGCGGAGTTTTGTGCGCGTAGCTTTTGGGCTGCCCCTGTCGGATCCATCTCTACTGATTCCAGCGGGACGTCTAAAGCCTCTGCTATTTTCTTATTCCTGGATATATCGTCAAGTGATGGGGTTGCTGCTTCGCCCAGCTTGTACTGCATCTCCTCGGATTCCATTCTTTCAAGCTCGGCGTTATATCCCGCCTCGAATGGGTCTTCTCCTTGCGTCATCTCAAGCGTAGCATCAGGCTCCGCCGGGGGTTCCGGGGCTGTCTCGATTTCTATATCCGATTCGGTTGCTTCCTCGGACCCAAGTTTATCTTCCTTGGTGAGCTCTTCATGCATTGGGTCAACCAGGCTGCCGTCCCCATGCGGATCGAAAATATCATCCCACGCCATTATTCATCCCCCGCTAGTTCTTTTAAATCTTCCTTGATTTTATCTAGCACTTTGTTGTATGCGCTTTGGTCTTTTTCTCTAATCGCATGCTTTAGATCAGCGAGTCCCATCATTAAAAACTGCGCCCTGGGGTCGTCCTTATGTTTTTCAATCGTCTCTAAAAGGATCTTCTCCACCCCTTTTGTATAATTTTGCATCTCTTTGACTTTACTGAAATCTATATCTCCAGGTTTAGGCTTAGGCTTAGGTTTAGGCTTAGGTTTAGGCTTAGGTGTAACCGTAGGTTTAGGTTCCTGCGGTCTCGTCTTTATCGGCGAGCTAATATCAGGGATCTCTGTCGGTTTTTCCTGGGCCTTATTCCACTTGTAAATCTCGCTTGCCAGGGTCCGCATGCTAATGCCTTTCCCTTCCCCCGCCAGCTTCGCACCGATCTTAGCCGCTTCCTCTGGATGTTCGTACCGCCATTTCTTCATATACCCGACGGTGTATTGCTCGTCAAAAGGCCAACCTGAGTCCTCTACCTTGATAAACCATTCTTCTTCCTCCTTGGATGGAGTGTAGCCGGTGATCTTGCCGCTTTTTTTGTCCCTATGGACTCGCCCCTTCTCCAACGACCCCGCAAGTCTTTCGGTGTAATCCGTCCCAAAATAATCCCCTCCCTCATCGGTGCTGACCAGGTCGGAACCTTCCTTGCTTATGTGGTACTGGTACCAGTCTTCATCGGGCGTGCGCCCTTGGTTTTTTGGGTTCTTTTTGAACTCTGCGACTTTCTTATTGATTATGGTCGTCAGCTGCGCTTTGCGTATATCGTAAAATTTCTCCGTTTCCCCATCGCTAGGATTGCGCCAGTTCGCGTCAGCAAAGGCTGCCGTCATGTTCTCTTGCGTACGCGGATCCGTTTCAGTCCCAACCGCTTTAGGTCGAGGCCGCTTAAACTCGTTCTCGATTGCTTTTTGTCCGTTAGCTAACTTATCTAATTCTTTCTCCCATTCGTCAAAAGTTGGTCGGCTGTTTTCGTGATCCGCCAACCACTTGGAATAGGCTTTATCCGCTATTTGATACCATCTACCCATTCTCGCTGCGTCTCCCTTAAGCTCACTCCATCCGAACCCAACCATTCTTTGTTTGATAGCCCTATCAATATCAGCAAAATCGTCGTCTTTCCCTTCCTTCGTAAACCTATCGTGGCGAGACATCATCGTCGCCATGTCCCGCTGAGAGAGCTTGCCAAAGTATTCTGTCGGATTGAACTGGGCTAAAAAATCCTCTCGACTGAGCTTGTATAGATCATTCGTCACCGTCAGGCTGTCTTCCGGTTTAACCGTAGGATATTCGACATCGCGTGCGATCAACATATCGCGGTAGGTACTTTTGTCAGAGGCTTCCAGATTATTCCAAGCGTCCGACGCGACAACGGATTTCAAATCTGGCAAAACATAATTCCCGCTCTTGTCCTTCTCCCATATCTTGGTATAGATTGTGTTCTGCGCCTGTTTCCTCGCAAACGCCTTTGCCTTTGTTTCTTGCGAGCTCATGCGATACATATTCCCCCAGGCTTCCTTTGCAATATCGGCATCCGTGATCCTATCCAAATAAGCATCACGCTTGTCAGCCGTCATTTTCATCGCTTCCCTGGCCCAGCGCAGCCCTTCGGTTGTTACTTTCTTGGCTCGAATCGCGCTTTGCATCATCGGGAGGGATTTGCCTTCAAGCGCTCCTTTGTGTTTTTTAAGATACTCGGACGCACCTTCGTGGTCATCGCTTGCCAGGTACTGGGTCAATACTCCTTCGTGGATGGTTGACATGGCGACTTCGAGATCCCGATCAACTTCCTCTTGCGATAATCCCGCAGCTACAGCCTTCGCTTTCACGCTCGCATTGATACGCGATACGTTTTCTTTCATCAATTCAGGGTTAAGATAATTTCTGATCGCATCAGCGGTATGACTGGCAATCGCAGAGTCTGCGCTTCGAATAATCGATGCATAGCGTTCCTTAGTTTCATGGGCCCCCACCGACTTTAAAAAAGAACTCCTGCGTTTAGTACGGAGCCTGTCGAATGCCATTTTCTGACGGTCGTTCATCTTGCTGTAACGGTTATCCCTAAACCCTTCAGATATCCTGCCGCCTGGTCCGATCTTCGCCCCGCTTGTGCGCTTCTCTCCTGGTTTTGCTGGCGGCTCAGAACCATAACCATCAAACCATTGCTCGGCTTCCCCTAACATATCGAATGCGTTCTCGCCCTTGCGAGAAAGAAAGTCATTGGTCTTGGCGTCTTCCGCTATTGCCCATTCAGATTCGGCGGTCATAACCGCGATGACGTCCAGCTGGTCTTGCCGTGCCAACATAAAATCGCTAATCTCGCCTGTCGCTTTCCCCAGCGATTCCTGCAATCGCATCGTGGGACCTCCCAACAACTCAGGTGAGACCGGTGCGTCAACTCGCGGAGCACCTAATACCTTGGGATCTGTAATCTTCATAACCATATGATTGTTCCTTGCTAAAAATTACGTCCAGCTAGAAGTAGACGGTAATGAGTTTTTGTATTTCCAGTATTTCATTCCTGAGCTCGACGCGCTCGACAGCATCGTTGACGCCATATCCCCCAAGGGACTGGTTTGATCCGCCCTATGCGCGTACATCTTAGCTGACGTATCATCTGACCACTTGCCAACCTTAGCGCCGTAAATATCTTTTTGTACGTTAGTCCTCAGCACGCCCATGTCAGCCGCTTCTACAATATCGATGCCCATCAGGGTATCCAGGGCGCTCCCCGCTCCCGCCAGGATGTTGGTGTTTTTTCTTCCCCCAGGCTTCGCTTTGAGTTTTAATAACTTGTATTTTTTTAAGAGAGCGGCCTCTTTCTCCTTGCCAACCCTTTTCATGTCATCGATCATGCGCTGCTTGAGCGTGGCATTACGACGATACATTTCAGCCTTCCATTCAAAAGACTGCTCCTCAAACTTTGACTTGGTAAACGACGCCATCCCTTTAGCAAACATCTCGCCAGCCGCCCCAAGAGCGTATTGCTGCCCAAAGGAGAGATCGCTAAGGAACCCACCATTAGCAAACGGATCGCTACCGGCAGTCCCAGGAGGCGTCCCAGGCATAAATGAACTATATTGTTGGCTGCTAGGTTGGTAGGGGCCATAGGATGCCCCGGTATATCCCTGGGTCCCTGCGGAATAAGTTGTCATGCTCCCGCCGCCGGAACCTATTTGCCAGCCGCCGGTGTTACCGTAGGTCCCTATTGCTGCCGTGTTTCCGCCTGTCGCGCACATTTATCTTTCTCCTTTTTCGTTTGGTAGTATTTGTTTACCAGGTACCCATCCTGCGAATAACCCAACTTTTCGTATAGTCTCAGCGTCCTCTTGGCCTCGACTCCGGTAGAAATACCAAACCTAAGCACCTTCGCTCCATTCGCCCAGGCCCATTGCTCAAACGCCTTGATTAACCTGGGCGCAGCGGTACTGCCACGATGTTCCTTCTTTACAAAAAAACAAAGATCGTTTGCCATCAAATCGTTGCCAAAATAATGCGGCATAACCACGCCGAGAAACATCCCGACAATCTTGTGGTCCTCTTTTTCCGCTACGAACATTCCGCCTTGTTCGCTTAACACGATGCCCAGTTGTAAGAGTTTCTTGGGGTCAAAGTCCATCTTGTTAAAAGACGGTGCTTCCTCATGCATCTCTTTTCCTAGTTCAACCAGTTCGACTATGTCGTCAACATCACCCTGCCTTATTTTAAGAGCCAAGAGTCACCTCCACTGCCATTGAAAGGATAGATATGGGAACCGGATCAGATTCACGAATCGCCACTTGTCCACTGGTTGACCAGTTGGGTTCCAGGGTCATTTCTATTTCCTCTGAAACGTCCCTGGTAGGATCCCCATAATCTTCATTAGTGCGTTGCGCGTATTCTGTTAAGTGGCCAAAATCAGGACCCGCAAAGATTCCCCTGGAACGATCCACCCGAATAAACGCCTTGGTCACCGATTTAATGGTCCCTTGACCCAGCGCTTCCGCTTTAGGGAAAACTAAAGGTAATGTCTGTAGATCGCAAGTATAGGGCAACCCCACATGAATCCTGGCCGCCGCCTGGGGAAGAGTGATCGTCCCCGCTGCGGTTACTGTTTGGTTTGGAGAAACACTGCCGTCAGCAAAGATCGCTACGCTTTCCCCGATCAAGTGATGCAGTCCTGGGATTAGGGTAATCTCCTTTCTCGCTTTTCCTCCTGTTATATAGGCGCCAAACCCTGTCCCATCGGTATCCACCGGGGTCGCAGCCGTAGACTGGAGCTCAAATGTATTAGTAGTAACGCTTGCAACTGTATAGCGATTGCCATTAAGATCGGTCATCCCAGCTTCATCGCCCAACCCTGTAAAGTCGGACAACTGAACCACATCGCCATTGCTAAAGCCATGACTCGCTGAGGTGATAACAACTGGATCCGCTTGCGTAGCAGCGGTCACCGTTTTCGGATCGTCATGCGTCACCCCGCAATCAACAAAAAAAGCATCCCGAACATCGGTGAATTGCCTTGAATGCAAGCGCTCGATAAACCTTCGGTCCACGTTGTTGATCTTGCGCTTAATAACCGCGTAGGTCATTTGTTCATCGCTCGATTCGGGAATCACCGCAACCGATTCGAACTCGCCGTCTGTAGAATGCTGGTGCCAGCCGAGCACATCGGGTTTCTGCCCTGAAAGATAAGTTAACCCGACCATCTTGCCGTCTGATCTGACCATCCAGATAATCGAATGCGGTACAGGGGAATAACCCCAGTCTACCGTCGAATAAGAATCGAATAGGTGAGGGGCCACGATAGAGATATCCCTGGGCTTGTATTTGTCGTTCTCGAAAGAGTAGTTCATGTCGTAGCAATGTCCACCCTGAGCCGCCAGAAATAAAATGGCATCTCCTGAGACTATCGGTCTCATCGCTGAAGCGCCAATATAACTCTGCGGCCTTAACCCAATAGTACCTGGCGTCAGTGCGTCCGAGTTTTGCGTGTAGAGTTTCCATTCAGTCGCGGCGGTAAAGATAATCAAGTCATCCAACGCCACTAAGTTACGGATGCGGTTGAATTGTCTGGAAGCCAGGGAGAACTGGATCGAATCGTCGTCCTGGGAGGGGATCGATTTAGAGAGGTTGGATTCCGTTCCTCCCCTGGACATCCAGGTTGTTTGTGGATAATTATTAGTTGCGGCAAACACCCGCCTTTGATCGTGGTAGCTGACCGTGGCTGGATAATTGTCAGACCCTGTAAACGGCGTCTGATTCTCAGGCGGCGACGTCAATAAGTCTGGGGTGATGTTATCGTCATCAAAGGAAGTATCAGGCGTCTGCCCAATATAACCATGTACCCCATTCTTGTCCTTGTAGATGTTGTACCTGGTCGCCCCGGTAACAGCACCCCAACTGACCGTATTCTTATTAGAGCCCGACGATAAATCATTAGTCGCTGACACTTCTGAGGACGCGACCGATTCCTCTAGGATAGTTTCCTCGACAGCCGTCACCACATATTTATTGACGATAGTCCCAGAAGAAGGAGAACTAGATACCGCTACGCTTCCTGGCGCCGCTATTGACGGAGCAAACGTAATCGTTGTAAAAGCCCAGCTAGTAGCCCCAGACCGGCGTAATTCCCTGGGCGCGTAAGATGGGTGCACCAAGGTCAAAACATCAGCGCTTTGTTCATAGTTAATCGAGAAAAGATCCGCAGCTGCAAAAGGAGAGACCACGGTGTAAACTCTGGCCGCTGTCCCAGCAGAACCGTAAGCGGTATATGCAGTGGAATTGACGTTGTTCCCCTGGAGATCGGTGATCTCAAAAGTATTAGTTGTTTTGTTGGCGATCTTAAAATATCTACCGTTGAGCTCGGTCATGCCGACTACACTAGATATATAACACTCCTCGCCGTCCAGGAATCCGTGCGCCGTTGCGGTGATAACACAAGGGTTTGCCTGGGTAGCCCCGGATATAGTTTTATTCGCTTCAAGTACCGTCCCACCCTCGGTATGGATCCGCATGTACGCGTCACCAAATTCAAGGGCATAAGCCTGGTCGGTATTGAATACAAAGGGGAGCATGCGAACCGCGCTAGTCCCTCCATCTTTGCATTCCTTGATAAACTGAAACCCTGGGCGATTGACCGCAGGACCACTAGGAAGAGGGTAGAAGTTTGAGCACTTGGCAAGTCCTGTCTGGTAGTGGTTAAGATCGATACGCCCCAATATCTCCGGCGCGATTTCGCCTCCACCAAAAGACCTCTGGTGTATTTTAGTCCCCATTTAAGTACCAGCCAATCGAGCCTGGATGCCGCTCGGTTTGTAGGTTTTTAGATTGACGTCAGTTCTGCCGTCCTTACGCCCTACGTTGTCAATGTTCTTCGCTTTACCCAAGACCATCAGGTATTGTTCGTAGGTAGCTTTCTTGATATCCGGGTTTCTGGTGATGGGGACAGAGAGATAAGACGCTAACAACCAGGACAGTGCGTGCACAAATACCGGCGGGAATTTAGTCGTATCAGTGATTCCTGTCGTATACCAAAGCTCGGCATCATCCGTATCGGTGAGCAGAATAGTCCCATGGGTGCCATGCGACTCAATAGCAAACCTGATTGGCGTATCGTAACTTTCGGTTACCACTTGCCTGGCAACCAGGTAGGGGTTGGGAACCGTGTACCAGTAAGTCCAACCAGAAGGCGCGGTTCCTGATATTTCCGCTAACAGCTGCCGTCGCTTCGCAAAACCCCAGTCATTCTCGGACAAGCATTCGTCCCTGGCGATCGGGTAAAACTTAGCGCATTGGGCTGCTTGAGCGCTGCCATCAGGGGGGCTGATCGCAGAGATTTCTGCGGGATCCCCAATATGACCTAGCGCTAGATTACAAATGGAGACCTCGGTTGCCATCTATCTTCTCCTTTTTGGTTTACTCTTTGCTTTTGTTGGCTTGTCCTCCGGTTCTGCAACTGCGACAGGGCTTGATTCCCCGACCGGCTCTTCCCAGGCGTCTTTAACGACAGGCATCAGATTGCCACCCGCTTTAGTCCCTTCTATCTTGGACGTAAACGGCATCGCTGATCTAGGCGGCGGTAGAGGGTCATCCACGCCGATCATCCAGGACCCTCTTTCGGATTCATTGTCAATCTCGAACACATCTCCAGGGCGTCGTCTAACTCCCCCGAAATATCCAAGTATCTTTGCTTTTACTTTCACAAGTCCACCTCACACAAAAAGTTGAAAAGGTGAAGTGGCGGGGGAAGGAGGAGGAATCCCCCACCACCTCTGAGGGCAGACGCTAGATAGCGTCAGCGTATGATGCCCAGCTATATGCCTCTTGATCTGATAGATAAGCATCTACCGTGATCGTTGGCGATGTGCCGGCTAAAACGTACTCAACTCCGATATACCGCAAGACTCCTTCCATCGGAACAGCCATCGAGAAATTGTACCCAGCAACAAGTGTAGTGGCGACAATA
>Ga0098061_1000344_pt1 | contig 21702 bp, 21 predicted proteins | sample 22_taG_FD_92579 | JGI IMG/M metagenome (GOLD analysis project Ga0098061, IMG submission 92579) | Marine viral communities from the Subarctic Pacific Ocean - 22_ETSP_OMZ_AT15343 metaG | ecosystem: Environmental > Aquatic > Marine > Oceanic | place: Subarctic Pacific Ocean | collected 2015-01-20
AAGCGGTAGGTAAGTAATGCTAAAGATAATAATAGGTAAATTTGTTGCAAAACATGGGCTTATTCCTCTACTTATAAAAGTAGGGGATTTAGCAGTTAAAGCAACAAAATCAAAACAAGATGATAAGAACTGGGCAAAAGTAAAAGAGACTATAAATAAACTTGGATAAAGAATTTGTAAATAAAAATAAAGGTTTATATTTAGAGAAATCTAAAACCACTGATATAGATTGGGATGGTACATCAAGATACCCATTTTTTTCTACAGATAATTTTCCTGGATGTAATAAAGGATGGTTTACATACAGGATTGATGATGCTAATAATATATTCATTATTGGTTCTTTATTTTATTCTGGAAATAATAAAGAGTCTACAAATAATGCCTTTGGTTTTCTTAAACAATTTGCAAAAAGGAAAAATTGTAATAAAATTAAATTTTACACTTCACGTAATGGTAAGATATGGGAAAGGAGATTTAAAGATATGAAAATAACAGGTTGGCGTATGGAGGTAGATTTATAATGGGTGGCTTAGGTGGTGCTGATTTTAGTACATTAGGCTCTGGGAAAGCGGGAAGTACAACTGCCTTTACAGGTACATCCTCAACACAGACTCCAACGCCCACAACTCCCCTAATGACTCCAACAGGGACAACTGATTTTACCACGCTTGACATGGGGGTTGGTGTAGAAAATGTTGCTACTCCGCCAAGTGAAACTTTTCTCACTTCTTCCAAGTCATCTGAATGGGTTAAAACAGCACAAGCTGGAGCACAAGCTTTAGAGTTAGCAGCTCAGAGGCAAGCAGGTGATGTTCAATTAAATGCTGCTGCATCTCTTCCATCTATTTCAAATGTTGGTTCTTTTGCCCCAACTGGCGTTGTTAATTGGAATGCTATTCCTGGTGGCTTTCAACCTTTACCTCAAGCAGCAGGTGGTAAAAAGAAGTTGTATCAACTTTCACAGTTTCATGGAGGTATTAATCAATCCTCTTCTCCACGTGATATAGCTGATTTTGAATGTCAAGAAGCTTCAAATGTTACATTTTCACAGGTTGGCAGAATTAAACTACTTGGAGATTGTTTAAATGAGACTAATTCATTAAAAGAATTTGCAGCCACTAATACTTCTGGCCCAAATCTTCCTGGATATGGATTATTTGAATTTAAAGCTCCTGTTGATGCAGATGGTGCTGCGGGAGAAACTACTATATTACTTACAGCTGATGGAGATCAAGTAGATAGTATGTGTACTAATATTGCTGGATCATTAGATACTAATCAAGGTTGGATTGATATAGGGGGTGCTGGGAGTGACGATGGTGACGAAGCACAAATATATTATGCTGCTGGAAATGGAGTATATGTAGCTGATGCAAATTTTGTTGGTCGCACAACTGTAAGAGCTGCAAGAATATATGTATCTAGAAATGATATAAATGCACAAGTTGATATAAGTGGATGGGAAACAGGTGCTCCACTTCTTTCCTCTCCGCACTATGAAGATAATGGGACTACCCCAACTAGAGTAGAATTAAATACATCACATGTAGATGCTGGTGCGACTGGAAGGTTTGAAGTTACTATTATTAATTCTGGCACAGGAACTTGGGATGGAACATATTATTTCTATCTTTCTTGGCTTTTTGATGGAGGGTGCGAAACTGGTTTAACTGCTATTGGTACTGGTGATACATTTTCTAATGAAACATGCCATTTTAATGTAAGTATGGCACATAATAATAATGACCCATGTGGAGGAAGTAAAAGAATTAATGGAGCAAGAATATATTTTAAAAAAAGTGGTACATCAGAAAGATGGCTTTTAGGGGAAGTTAGCTTAATTGATGGTGTCAAAGGAGCACTTGATTCTACGTTTACCCCTTGGTATACAGCTGGTACAAGTCTATATGACCTAGAGGATGAAATTATATTTGAAAATCCTCCTGAAGTATATTCATATGCTTCATTAAATGGATATTATGCAAATGAAGTGTACACTAAGTCTCCTGATGCTACTGGTACTAGATCAGACCCAATTCCAGTACATTATAAAACATGTGTAGTTGGGCAAGCAGGAATTGTATTTATTGGAAATGTTATGTTCGATAGTAAGCATATGCCTGATTCTATGATGTTTTCAATGCCAGGAAAGCCTGCGGTATTTCCTAAGTTTAATGTATTTGATTCGCCATCCTCTGATGGAAGCGGGATAACAGCTCTTGCAGCATTCCAAGATAAGATATTGCAGTTTAAACAAAATGCAATGTATGTTATAAACGTATCAAATCCTGCACAGTTTTATGCACAATCTTCATTTAGAGATTGCGGTGTATTTAATTCATGTCAAGTATTTACTACTTCATTTGGAGTTATATTTGTAAATAAAAATGGATGTTTTATTTATGATGGGCAGAAAGTTATTTCACTTACAGGTGGTAAATTTGATTGGCTTAATCAATCAGGAGTTTCTGAAGCGACTTCAAATATTAGCACTGCTCAAGTTCCTTGTATTGGATATGATCCACGATCTCAAAGCATTATTATACTTAAAAATATTGGAGATGATGCTGATACTACATCGCTTACAAATGAAGGTGCATGGGTTTATAATATGGCAACACAATCGTGGACAGAAGGTTCTGATATGATTATAAATGGAAATGGTGTAAGGCATACTAATTTTATTATAACATCAGAAGGTTACTTATCAATTAAAGCTAGTAATGATGCCACACTTTTAAATTATAATCATGATAAATCTGTTGATACTGGTGCACAAACAATTACATATATAACAAAAGATTTAGACTTTGGTCTTCCAACGCAAACAAAAAAGATATTTAAAATCTATGTTACCTATAAAGGTGATGGAAGTAGTGTTACTGTTACCTATGGTGCTGATGGTGATACAACTCCAACAGAAGCTTTAACAAATAGTGAAAACAGTGGAGCAACACTTACAAGTGCTGGTGTAACAGATCACAATGTAGCAACTTTTACGCTCAATTCTCATCCTTCAGCCCTTAAAAGTATTGCACTTAAATTTACAGGATCAGCAGCAGCAGATTTTGAGATAAATGATATTTCAATACTATATAGAGTGAGACCAATCAAATGAGTTGGGGTAATCCAAGAAGACCAAAGATTAGATATGGTGTCATTTCTTTTCCTAATGCAAGAGAGGGAAGTGATGGTGATATACAGATAAGAGAGACAAATCTAGGAGCTAAGTTATTTGGAAAGGTTGGTGGGAAGTGGTATGGACAACCACTAACTGCGACAGAAGGTGCTCCAATCACAAGAATTGGTGTAAAATTATCAAATCATCTTGCTATTAGTTCTGATAAATTAGAATTTATAAAAGATTCTGTTTCAATGTTATCTATAACAAGTGATGGTGATATTAATCTGAATGGTCAGATTAATTTAACTAGTAAGAAAATTGGCGGTGCAGATGGAGGTAATGTTGTTATTGGAATTCGCAATAGCAATAAAGGACAATATAATGTTTTATTAGGATACGAAGCAGGCAAAAATATAGCTGATCTTGGCTCTAACTATGCTGAAGCGAATGTTTGCATTGGTGGAAATACTGGTCAAAATTTAACAGCTCAATTAGCATCTGCCATGGCTTCTGAGAATGTATTTATCGGAGTTAATGCTGGAAAAGCTGCTGTATCTTCAAGACGTAATGTTGCCATTGGGTCAGGTGCTATGGATACAGCATCTAGTTCAAGCGAAAATGTAATTATAGGCTATCGAGCTGGTGAACATGCAGATTTTGAAGGGAATAGGAATATATTTCTTGGTCTTGAGTCAGCCGATACCATAACAACTGGTGAAAATAATATTTGTATTGGGTATCTTTCGGATGGAGCTGCTGCTGTAGATGAACAAATTGCTATTGGTCACGCAGCTGTTTGCACAGGACAATATGGCATCTCAATTGGTGATGGTACTTCTGCTGCTTCTGATCATATGGTTATTGGTAGGGCGGGTGCAGGTAATTATTGGTCTATTGATTTTACTTCTAGTACTACTTGGGCACATAGTTCAGATTTAAGAATGAAAAGAAATATTCAAGATGATACTTTAGGGTTATCTTTTATAAATGATTTAAAAACTAAAACATTTCAATATAAATCGGCAGAAGAATTTCCTGAAGAATGGGGAAATTATACCATAGATGAGAATGATAATAAAAAATATCCAAAGATGCATGATAAAGTTATGCATGGCATGATAGCTCAAGATGTAAAAGCAGCATTAGATAAAGCTGATGTTGATACATTTGGAGCATGGATGGAAGACGAAAAAGGTATTCAACGATTAGCTTCAGGAGATTTTGTCTATCCTCTCATAAAATCAGTACAAGAATTATCAGCAAAGATAGATACAATGCAAACAGAAATTAATAATTTAAAAGCGGAGTAAAGTTATGGCAATACAAACAGGAGGTTTTCTCAAAAGGGCATTGGAAAAGGAATCAAGAGCCAAGCTTGCAGCAGACTATAAAGCACAAGCAGCGAGAGCAAAAAAGCGTAGTAAATGGAGCAAAATGTTAGGTGGTATCGGAGGTAAGCTTTTAGGTACTGCTGCTACAGGTTTATTTGGCTTAACTGGTTTTGGAGTACCAATTGCAATGGCTCTTAGTTCTATGGCTGCAAAAAAGGGTGCACATGAAGCAACTAGAGGTATGGCTGCTGATGCAAGCAAATTAAAATCTGATAAATATGGATTTGCAGCTGGCGATCTAGCAACTTATAAAGAAGGTTTGAAAGCACAGATGGCAACTGATCCTTTTAAGCAGCATGGTGCTCTTGGACAAGAACTTGCAACTGCTTTTATTTCTTCCGCTATGGCTGGTGATCTTAAAGGTGCTACTAAACAGATAGGGAGTGGTAAGGATATTGGAAAAGCATTTATTGATCCTAAAGCAACAAAGGGTCTCGAAGGGATGAAAGAATCGCTCATGGATTTAGTTCCAGGATATAAGAAATTTACTGGAAAAACGATGGAACCAGAGAAACTTAGTGAAGCTGCACAGGAACATTTACAAGAAGTAACTTCTGGCATTGGAGATTACGGTAGCGGAAAACTTGAATTGCCAATGGCAGCAGATTCATCAGCTTTTAATATTCCACCAATGGCAACTTCCCCAGTTATTCAAGAAGAATGGATACCTGAGTTTGGACAAGCAACTCTAAATACACCAGATTCAAATCTTATAACTTCAAGTCCCCAAGATTCTATCTTTTCAGGCGAAGACTTTCCATCATTAATATCTGATGAGTACTTTGAAAAAAGTAAAAAGAAATCTAGCGGTTGGGGACAATCACAAAGTAAGGAATTTAGAGATAAATTTGAATTTCAATATGGTGGTCAAGTTCCAAAGTATTATGGTGGAGGTATGACTGGGGAAGAAAATGCTCCTCCTACAATTGCAAATTATTTTGAAATGCAAGGCATGTCACTTGGTGGAAGTAATAAGAAATCACTATCACAGATGTTAGGACAAAAATAACTATGTCTAAAATATACAATGAAATAATAATTGATATGAATCCAGAGTCTTCTACCTTTGAGGAGACGTTGTATGAAGATAGCTTTGAGTATAGTGGTGATATGATGTTTGCACAAGGTGCTAATCAGCGACTTCGTGGTAAAGAGCAACTTTCGACGGGAGGTGTTCCCCCTTCAACACAGCCCGATGCTGATGAATATCTTTCAAAAGTGGGACAAAATTCAATAAAATACGAAGGGAAATATTATTATTATTATGCAGATGGGTTTAAAGAAATAGACCCTTCCACTGCACCTGGTTTTAACGAGACAAGTTATAAGGATGTGACAGCTCTAATGAAAGACTTTGAGGGCGGTTCTCCATATGGAGCACCTACTTTAACAAAGGCAGATTTTATTAATGCAGATGGAAGCCAAAAATCTCCAGACGAGGTTGCAGATGCACTTTTCGCAGCTAATGCTGGTAAAGGTAAAGGTGGGACAGATGCCCAAGGAAATCCTAAAAATTGGTCAAGGGATGAGATAAAAGAACAAGTTCTGAAACTTATGCCAAAATATCTTGGGCCATCACAAGAAGAACAGGATTTTATTACACAGCAATACGGTGGTCAATTTCAAGTAGGTGGAGGGAGGCATGGTGAAGAGTCAGGGGTATATGGCTTTGAAGAGTTTGGGCCAGGGCCAGATGGTATATATGGAACACCAGATGATCCAGGTGGTATATCGGGTCAAGAGGCTGGTCTTTCAATGCGAGCTGCTGGAGCTACAAAAGAAGCTGGGCTTAGAGAGCTTCAAAAAGGGGCAAAGCAAGTTGGTGCTGCGGGTCAAGCTGCAATTTCTACTGGAATGGCTTCTAAGATGAGAGATGTCGCAGAAGGTCAAGAATCCTTAGCCAAGGGCTTAGGTACTACATATGAAGCATATGGTGCTGCGGAAGATGTCTATGGTCTTGCAGGGGAAAAAGCTAAACTTGCAGCAGAAAAAGCAGCACATGGTCTTACTGGCACCGCAGAGAAAGAATTTGAAACCGATGTAGCAAATATATTTTTTGCTAAAGGTGGAAGAGTCCCAAGTAGTAAAAGTTTCTCACATTTTTTAACACAGTTACCAGACGCAGGGGGAATTTAATATGGCACAAGATGTATGGACAATGATAAATAGAGAACTTGAAAAAGCTCAACGAGCTTCAAGTGGTAAGTCTGAAACTCCTTTTCTTGACGCAATATCCGAAACAATGAAATATGCAAAAGAAGATAGACAATGGAAAGAGCGAAAGAACTTGCAAAGACAAGAGATTATAGCTACATTTTCTAAGGGTCTTGGAACAATGTATAATAATGATGATGTTGCTATACAGAGAGATAGAGCACAATCATATATGGATAAATATAGCGGTGACATGGATGAAGCTACAATGGAAATGGCTCAGATGACAATTGATAATTTTAATTTACAAGAAGAGAAGAATAATAGCTTTGCACAATTTAGTGCTCGTCAAGATAGTGAGATGAAAAAAGTTACTGATTTTACAAATTCTATTGAAATTGGTAAAGAGTATTCTGATGAAGATTGGGCAGAGAAGGTTGAAGAATTTAGAGGAGTAGTAGATGGTTATACAGATTATACGGAAAAATTTGCAGAAAAACATTCTGAAAGATTAAGTCATCCTTCTTATCAACATATAAACCAAAACCTTGCTCATGGTGCTTATATTAATCAATTTACTCTTGATTCATTTTTTGATGGAAAGAAGCTAGATGAAGTAGAATATAAAGCTCGTAAACAATCTATTGCAAGCAATTCAATAAAACCTGTAACTGATTATAATCGAAGAGAAGCTTCATTTATTAAGACTGCTAGTGATAATTTACTTTCAAAGATAGACGCTAACGTTCAATCATATAAAAATATTGAAGCTCAGATAAGAGGTGAAGCACTTATTCAAATACCAGGTGGTGATCCTGTATATTTTAAAGAACTTTCTGGCCCTGAACAAGAAGCTTTAGAAGATCAACTATTTACACTATCGGGGCAGATAAAACTTGATGATAAGACGCAGGAAACGAGAGTTGGTGAAAGTTACATTGGATACCAATATCCAAATTTGTTTCCAAAGACTGAAACTCCTCCTCAAGGAACTCCTCCTCCAGGAACTCCTCTTCCTCCTAAAACTCCTGGTGGGCAAGATCAAGCTAAAATTACAGATCAAGATGTTTCTAATATACAGTTATATATGAAAGATAGCAAGGGATATAATAGCACAATAGCTAAGGAGTTTAGAAAATCAAGAAGGGGTAAAGAAGATATGACTCTAAAAGAGTTTTTAGAGAATAGACCTGACTTAGCAGGGGATATAAAGGATGCTTACGAGCATAAAATTATATTAGAAGATGCAAAGAAATTTCTTGAGAAAGAATTTGATTATAATAAGATTGGTGAGACAACTTATGCTAAGGAAGATGGCAATAGAATTAGATATACTACTTACTATCTATCTCCAGATGGAAAAATAGTCTCAACTTCTGATTTAAAAAGAAGAAAAAAAGATGCTCTCAATTATTTAGGTGCAACAATGGGAGGAAGTAGAAGCAATTGGGAAAATATGCATGATGAACTTGCAAATGCAAAATTATATAAAATAAAAAGTGTGTATGATCCTTATAAACGTGAATGGACTGAACTAGAACGCAAGGAAGCATAAATATGCCAATACCAGTAGAGGTACGAAGTGCAATTGATGAACTTCGTAGTAGAAATCCAGCAACAGCAGGTAAAAGTGATGAAAGACTTTATAGATATTTAAAGAAAAGTAATCCTTCTCTCGTATGGAGTGAAGTTGATTCTGCCGTAGAATCTAAAGGACAGCAAAGGCAAGTCGATACATCACCTTCCTTTCTAAACTCATTTCAAACATGGTTTGATTATGGAATAGATGAGAACTCTGCTGATTGGATGAAGTCTGCATACACCAATTCACTTACTGGACTTACCGAAAAGCTTGTAACTGGAAAAGAACGTTACGATTTAAAACAAGGAGAGCCAGGTGGTTATAACCCAAATATATTTGAAGATATATTTTCAATGGCTCTTTCCTTTCTTATGCCACTTGATTTTATGGCTATGGCTGCTGGTGGTGGTGCAGGAGGGTTAGCTCTTAAAGGCTTCGGAGTTACAGCTGCAAAAGAAGCTTCAAGAATTGGTGTTAAACAAAGCCTAAAACATGCACTTGCCGAGCAAGCTATTAAACAAGCAGGTGGACTTGCTGTATATGAAGGTGCTTTAGGGGGCGTACAGGCTGGTATTGATGGTGAAGATGTAATGGGTGCTATTGGTAAGGGTGTTGTGCATGGTGGTATTCTAGGTGGACTCGCTGGACTTGCAGGTGGAGGGTTAGCATATCGCAATGCTTCTCTTTTAAATAAGTTTACAAAGGAAGGTAAGATAGCAACTGAAGCTGGAAAAGAAGCTTCCAAAATGCTTTCTATTGGTGAAAAAGCATCGTTAAAAGCTACAGGTATTTTAGGTCAAGTACCTGCTGAAGCTGGGGTATTTACAGCTGCTGAGATGGCTGAAAGAATCGCTCATGGAGAAGACCTTAGACTTAGAGACCTTGGCACTGCATTCTTTAGAAACTTAGGTTTATTTACTGTTACCAAAGCACAGCACAAATTATTTAGTAAAAGCTATGAGCATTACAAACTCTTAGAAGAAGCTGAAAGACAAAAGTTTGGCGTAGATTCTGAGGGAAGACCTAATGAAGCTGCTATTTCGGATAAAGCTGCTACGGAACATTTCAAAGAAGCAAGAGAAAAAAGAGAGCAGGGTGATGAGCTAGGTGCTATTGCTGCTGAAAGAGCAGGCGAGGAACTAAATAAACATAAAAGAGGAGTAGATGAAAAATATATAAAATTCAAAGAAGACCTCGACCAATCCAGAAATGACACTAAAACTCTTATTAAAGATCATGAATCTGGTATTCAAAAAGAATCTATACCTAGGGCAAATAAACTAATTAAAAGTGTTGAAGAGCAAATTGGTCTTGCTGAAAAACTTATTGAGCATGCTACTGATCCTGTTAACCCAATGTTTGAGGGATTACTTGAATCATTCAGACAACATAAAGAAGAACTTTTGGTTCAACGTGAGAAATGGTCAGGTGAGGCTGCTAGAAATCAAGCTTCTAAGGAAAAACCTGTTTGGTTAGAGAAAAAAATACTTGAAGAGGGTGAAAGACTTGGCATTGATATTTCAGATATTAATCTTAAAAATAGAGAGGGTAGGGCTGAGGCTACTAGTATATTAAAAGAAGAAAGATTAGACATAGCAAAAGAAAAAGGTATTGGAACTGGTCGAGCATTAGGTGCAGAACAATATAAAGATGTTGCAACGACTTCTGCTGAAATTAAGCAAATATCAGAAAGTATAAGAGAGAAGGCTAAAGAAAAAGACTTTAAAATAAGGGAAGCGACAGAACTTGAAAGAACAATTCTTGACTTTGATAGACCGTCAAAACAGCCTACTCATATCCCAGAAATAAAACATGATGTTACAAAAAACGCCTTACTTACATGGGTTGGTGAAGGAGAGGGAAGTCGTGGGTCTGCACGTCTTATTGCCAAGGGATTAAAATATCTTAAAAAAGATTCTATTGAGCAAGTTAAGGCAAAAGATGTAAAGAAAATCTTACAGGGGATTGATAAGCGTGATTCTAGTCTCCCTTCAAGACCAGAGGGCATGGCAACTGCTTTTGCTGAGTTTGTTGATTGGGCGGGTTATAAAAAACTTATAGAGCCACCTTTTAGAAAAGTAGATTTATCCAATAAAGGTGTTTGGCAATTAGCAAAACAAATACGTGAACGTATTGCAGGTGAAAGAATAGAAGCTATTGGAGAAGTTGATCTTCAAAGGGATATATCAAAAAGTGTAAAAAAGCTTCCTAAATTTAAAGAATCCACTACAGAGCAAAAGGAGCTTCATGTATCTGCTGATCTTCATAGTGTAGAGGGTTTAGGTATTCGTACTGGTGAATTTAATGCTTTAACTCCAGCAAATATAAAAACAAAAAGTGTAAAAGGGAAAAATATATATTATTTCCATGTTACTCCTGGGCTTGTTAAGAAGGGTGGTGGTAATCCAAGGCCAGTTGAAATCTCTAAGCAAACTTATGATAGAATACAAAAAATTATAAAAGAAAATCGTGTTGGCAAAAATGAACCTATATTTAAAAGTAAAAATACTGCGGAATTAATAAAAGGTTTATATGAAGCTAATATAAAGGTTGAAGATGTAAGAAAGTTTATAGAGACAAAGGCAGATCAGGTTGGAATGACTCAAAGACAAAAAGATTTATTGTCTTTTTATCTTGGACATAGGGGTAGCTCTGAAGTTGTTACTAAGTACTATAAGGGTACTATGAAAGAATCTACTAAGGTTGAACTTAGTGGTATATTAAAAGATATTATAAGTGAAAAAATAAGTCCAGTTGAGGGGTCATCCAAATTATCAAAATTATTTGGCACTAAGGAAATAAAATATCAACTTGAATCTGCTGCTTCTGATCTAGGTACAACTGTTAAGGAATTAAAGAAACAAATAGATCATTTCAAAAAACTTTATCCTGAACTTGATATACAATTAAAGAAAAATCTTGGAAAACTCCAAGGAGAAAATGTGCTTGGTCGTATTACAGGTCATCTTGTGGAAATTGCAAAGGGTCGTGCCAAAGCTGATACTATACCACATGAGGTATCTCACCATGTTGTTGACGTTCTTCGTGCATTTGGAGATAAGGGTAGTAAAGACCTTATACGTGATGGTGAACGTATGTTTAGAGGTGAAGAGAATATGGTGCAATCTATTGGGGAATATGTTGCTGGTAATCTTAAAAATAAAACAACTATTGGTAAGGTTAAGAATTTTCTTCAAAAGTTTTGGAGTCACTTAAAGCATAAATTTGGTGTTCATAATGAAGCTGATGTTACTCGTATTCTTGGTGAAAAAGTTATAAAAGGCAAGCTTCCAGATGGTAGATTAAAAGAATTTACAACTAAATTCCAAAAGTCTAAAGAAAGCCCTGAAGCAAAAAAAGAGATAACTAAAATAAACAGAAGCATACATAAAGGTGGTGAAGAAAGTTTAGACAGAAGAGTTAGGGATGCTGATCCAAAAGGATATGAGAAAGCAAGAATTGATATTTTTGGAACTAAAGATTTTAAAGAAAGCAACGCAACTGTTCAAGATATGCGTAGGTATGAAGAATATCTTACAAGCCATCCAGCAAATTTTGGTAACAGTAGGTCTGCCCTACCTATTGCCAAATCAATAGAACAGATAAATGAGAAGTATCATATTAACCCTGATATAGCTAAAGCTAATTTAAAGCTTATGGGTGTGAAGGATGGTCTGTATGAGAATGCATCACCTGGGACTGTGAAAGCATATGAATCATTTGTTCGTCAAAACTATGATGCTCCAGCATTATTGGATAGAGCTTATACTGATATGTTATCACTAAAGGGATCGGAAATTGGAAAAACAAAACATCCTTGGATGTATAGATATGGCAGAGGCGTTATGCCTGCGTGGCTTGTTCTTAGAAAATTTGGTGGTAAATATGGGGAAAGAATATCTGATAGAATGCTTGACCATGAGTGGGCAGAACATGTTCTCTTTAAAGGCCCAGGAGATCAAGCAATGCATCTTATTCAAAAAACTCTTGGGAAGGAAAAATCAAAACACATGTTTCTTTTTGACAAAGAAAGAGCTGAGAGAAATTATAGAGAGGGCAATTTAACTCCATCACAAGTTGATTTCTATCATAAAATTTATGGTGAAAAGGGTCATATAGATAAAAAGACTGATGAGTATAGAGCACATCAAGCATTTAAGGATACTATGGAATTCTATTGGAAGTCATATGAAAAAGAACTTCTGAAACATCAGACTCCAGAAGGTGCTAAACGTACTATAAAGGAATTGAGAGAAAAACATGTTGATGGTTATATGATGCGTAGATGGACAAGTGATGCTATAAAACATATTCATAAAGATCATGATATTATAACTAAACTTGTTGATAAACAAGTAGATAAACTTGCAAGAGAAAAAGCACAAAAGGAAGCTAAGACTGATACGGAAGTCAAAATATTAGAAGAAAGATATAAGAAGGATATGGAAACCAGAGATATGGCTAGGCATGAAATTTACAATGTTCTTAGATATGGATACGGACATGCAAAATTCCCTCATCTTATTCCACGTAAAGGATTGATGAAGGAGTATGTAGAGATTACAGATGCTAAAACAGGTCAACTTAAAAAAATTAAAGTATATGAAAATTCTGTAGAAGCAACTGCCGAGACTTATATATCAAGAATGTCTAAACATCTTGCAAATGTACGTCTATTCCCTGAGTGGACTGGTGTTGGAAGTAAGTATAAGATTCGCAAAGGTACACGTCAAGAGTTAGTTGCACTAGAGGAAGGTGCAGCAATTAGTAATTATGCACAGCTTGCCATTGAAAGACAGCTTGGTTTTGATAAAAATTTAAGAGAATCTATGGCAGAGCCTATATATAAAGGTGGTAAAATGGCAGCAGCTGTATCAGCTGTTATTGGACTTTCATCTCCTCTCGCTGGCCTTAAAAACCTTGCTATTGGTATTCCACGTGCAATCGGTGTTATGGGAACTTGGAGAACAATGAAGGGAATAAAACATGCATTTACTGCTCAAGCATGGAACGAAGCAAGGGCAAAAGGTTATCTAGAGTATGGAGCTAAGACTTTAGAGCTTGGTTCTGTGGGTGTTGATGTTCTTGGTAAGAACTTTAATATGAGACAGTTATTTAGTTTTAATCAAATGACTAGAACTGAAAATATAAATAGAATTATATCTTCACATGCAGGACAATTATATTTTACTGAAGTTTCTGCTAAGATGCGTGGTGAAAAGGGAACGTTTTTAATGAAGACAAATAAAAAACGTATGAGAAGACTTATGGAAGAGGTCTGGCATCTAAGTAAGGAAGAAATAAATTTCATTGAAAAAACAAAAGACCTTACTACAAAAGAAGCTATGGCTAAACATTCTGAGATATTAAATAAAGTAGGACATTTTTCTCACACTACTACTCAAGGTGGAACATCAACTGTACTTCTTCCTTTATGGATGTCATCATCAGAGGCAAAGCCATTAACACTTTTCCAGAGGATGGCTATGTCTACAACAGTTGATATATATAGAAACTTTGTAAAACCAATTGCTGAGTTTGGAAACTTTGCTCCTATGGCAAGGGCTGCTGTTGCTCATTCCGTTACTGGTTCTGCATTGTATTATGTATACAAGGAGCTGTTTGGTAAAGAGCCACCATTAGGATCAAAGCTTACACAGGAAGATAGCTTTGACAAAATTATGTTAAATCTTTTTAGGTCGGAATTCTTCGGACTTGCTGGAGAAATTATACCTGGGCTCAATCCATATGAAAGGGAGCTTGGAGTTCCAATTGCACAACCTGTTATAATTAGAAATCTTACAGAAGCATTAAATGAATATACTAAATGGAATGCTGGTGGTAAGTCTGGAATGCAAGCTATACAAGATTGGACAAAAAAGTCTGTAGTTGGATTAAGCCAAGTAAAACAGATATGGAGAACGCAGATGGCAGAATCAGCAGCTGGCAAAGAACCATACTACAAAGACTTTATGGCTATGAGATCAATGGTTAGGCAATTTAAAAAAGAACGTGAGCTTCCAATGTACTCTGGTGAGGGGACAATAAGCAGGAGACAGCCTTATTATTATGATTTAAAAGAGGCTATGATGTTTGGTTCTGAGGAAGACGTAGCAAAAGCTTACTGGACTGCTGTTGATTTTATTGTTAGTGATATTGAGAAATTCGATCCATACACAACTCCTAATAGTAGGTATAAAAAAGCTAAGACTTCATTGAAAAATGTTATGTCTCACTACAGTCCTTTGAATATTCAGGATAAAAGAAAGGGAACTTCAAAAGCTTTATTAAATCAATTTTATGAATGGCTTTCACCTGAGAATGAAAAAAAGGCAAAGAAACTAAAGAAACAATATGAATACAAGCATAGAAATTTTCTCCGCATAGTACGTAATCGTAAGTGGAGGAGCAAATACTATGTCTATCCATACACCTAAAATAGAGATATAAATTTTCCCCATAAAGTTTGTACGCATTTATATTCCTTCCCATCAGCACGAATAAGATAAAACTGTCGTGGTCTCTTCTTTCTTTTAAAAGGCCAATATGGGAGTCGTTTAAGCCCCATATTACCCGCTTAAAGCCACTTTCTCTGTTAAAACGGGTTCAACCCAAGGTAAAGCACGTTTGTAGCTTAAATGAGCTTCAACCCCATAGATAGCTATAAGTAATGCATCTGCTGTCTTGAGTGTTATCTTCTTTGCACTAGGGCATCTATCTATAGCCATTTGTTTTAGCATTCTCTTTCTTATATCTTTCTTTAATCCTTTTTTTATCTCGAAATGTGACTGCCACATCTTTGGAGTTACAAGTAAAGGCTCTATTTCATGTGAGGCAAGTATGCCTTGCCATTGTCCATAGTTCTCACCAAAGGTAAATGATCCAGCTCTTCCATCTGTAGGGAATGACCATACTTTCTCCAGAAATACTCTTGTTCTATATACTGCGACATCATTGAGACACATACCCATTAAGTGTGCCATACTATCTACTGTTCTAGGGCAGTTATGTAGTTCAACTGTCTCATCAGTGATAACAGCTATTCCTCCACCTTTGCCTGGGTCAATTCCTATTGCTTTTTTAAAAGGGGATTTCATTTTGTTGATCCTCTGTTGTTGGAGGTACGAATAGTTCGTCCTCGTTATTATACATCTTGCATTTATCTCCATCATATGCCATTTGTATTGCTCCTGTTTCTCCGTACCTTACCTTTGCAGCTACAAGTACTAATTTGTTTTTATTCTCTGGTTTTGCTGTTGCTGGCACTTTATACGGATAGTAGACAAAGAATACATTCTCAGCAACTTGCTCAATAGCACCACTTTCTGCTAAATCTGATAATTGTGGTTGTGGATTTCCTCTTGTTTCTAAAGCTCTATTGAGCTGTGATGCTAAAATTACAACACAATTATATTCTTTTGCAATCCATTTATAGTCATTAACTATCCGCTCTAACTGTAGTCTTCGTTGATCTTCCTTTCCTGTTGGAGTTATAAGTTGAATGTAGTCATCAAATATGACATCTGGTTTGAACTTCTTTATCTCTGTTGCAGAGGTAGGGAAGTCTCTTATCTGATCGTACATACGGAAATGCTTTGGATCATATTTCTTTGCAATATAGTCACGTACTCTATCAAGTTCTTGTAATTGTTTCACATCATACATGCCTTGACGTATCATTCCATAAGAAAGTCTTCCAGATTCTAATGCGAGTAGTTTTTTCAAGACTTCTACGTTTGTAAGTTCTCTGTTAAACAGAATCACTTTTTGTCTACTTGAAAGTATATTCGAGAGTAAATTTAACAACATTGTAGATTTGCCATGTCCAGGTCTACCACCTACTATTGTGATTTCACCTCTCGTTAAACCACCTGCAAACTTATCAACATTCACAAAGCCAGTCTTGACAAGTAGTTTATCTGTATTTCTTATTGATTCTATAGCATCACCAAGAGCCTCATTAATATCAAATGAGCTATCTGGTCTAAGATTTATTAGCTCTCCAATATTTGTATGGGCAGAGACAAGTACGTCTAAGGCATCTACCTTATTATCCATTGCCTTTTCTTCTATCTCTTTAGCTGATTCAATAACAAGCCTAAGAAGGTACTTTTCATATATCTTCTTAGCATATATTTCTATCGTACTTTCCGTACCTGCACTTTCTTTACAGTCTACAATAAATATATTATCAACCCCCATTGCTATATTAGCAGCATCTAGATTAGCAGAGATAGTCATGATGTCAATATGCTCTCTTCTTTGTATCATCCCAACAAGTATGCTCCACAGCACTTTACATCTGCTGTCGTACCACACCTCGTTTGATACAATATACTTCGCTATATCATTGAATTTGGAAGGATAATTAATAACAGCACCAACTACAGCAAGTTCTATCGTTACATCATTTGGAAGTTCTTTTGACATTAGAAGAGTTCCTCCTGTGCTGTCTTAGTATTAATGAATCTTGCATAATCTTCATTAAGCTCAATTCCTATCCATTTTCTGCTAAGTCTTTTAGCTACATTTGCTGTTGTACCACTACCCATGAAAGGGTCTAATACCACATCTCCCTCTTTTGTTCCCGCTTTTATGCAAAGTTCTGGTATTTTTTCTGGAAAGACAGCGAAGTGTGCTTCGCCAGATGATGCGGTATTTATACTCCATACACTACGTTTATTTCTATACTCTCCAGTCGGCTGCGAGTCAGCTGCCATGCTGGCAGCAAGAACAATATCTCTTCGACTATCACCTCTTGATGCTCTGTTGTCACCAACATGGACAGCCTTCTCTTGTATAGCTTCGTAGTCAAAATAATACCTAGGTTTTAATGACAGCAAGAATATATACTCATGCGACTTGACACACCTATCCTTTACCGCTTCTGGCATAGGATTAGGTTTATGCCATATAATATCCTGACGTAAATACCATCCATCTTTTTGCAGAGAGAATGCAAGCATCCAAGGGACGCCAGATAAGTCTTTTGTCTTTAAACGAGGATGTTTAGGTGGAGCTTTGCGATGCATTCTGTAGTTTTCTCCAGTAGCATCATTAGTTATTGAGTTACCACCTTCCCAGTGGCCACCCTTTGCTCCAAAGTATGTGTCCCCTATGTTAAGCCACAGAGTACCATCATCTTTTAAAACACGTTTACATTTACGGAAAAAGGCTGTAAGTGTTAGAACGAAATCTTCTGGAACAAGTTCCTCACCAATTTGTCCACCAACTTTGTAATCACGCAGTCCCCAGTATGGGGGTGATGTAACTATTGCCTGTACGGACTTTTCTTTTACTTCTTCTATTTTTTTAAAACAATCACCAATCAGTAGCACTATTTTTCTCCATTAACTGAGAATACCTGTGCATAGTGATCTTTACAAGACGTGGTGTAATCTTTACACCATATTTTGTAGTTCCACCTATGTCACCAAGGAATTTTTGTAACTGTTCCTCGTAAAAAGATATTAACCAGTCGTGGAGTTCTTGCTCTGATTCGAAATTGGGTTTGTCTCTTGAGTTTCCCAAGCTAACGCCTCTTCTATTACTTTTTCTATTTCTGATTCGTCAACTTGGTTTACCTTGTAAAGTGCAGTGCCATCTTGTGTTTCAAGTGGCTGTATTGGTTGGATTTTATAATAAACCCCCCAATTCTTACTCTTTAAAACCTGCATTATCAGTTCTATTGTTTCCATGATCCTTTGTCTCTGTTGTAGTTTACGCTCTTTACACATGAGTATCTGTGCCTCTGCACAACGTGCATCCATGTAATTTAAGTGCTTTTTACCGCTTGAGTCTATATATACAGTGTCAAGCTCCTTCTTTATCTCCAGATCGTTGTTGATTTTCAAACTCTTCTGCCTTTGCCTTGACGAACTCACCGAAATCTTCAGTGTCTTTTCTATACTCTAAATATAACCCTACCAGGTTATCAATATAAAGCACTTTGTTATAAACAATCTGAATATTATTACTCAGTCCTTCAAGAGCCTCTGTTATTTCTTTATTGGTTAATTTCTTTTTCTTCAAGTAGTCTCTTTTGTTTAGCTGTTTTCATCCCAACTGTGCCATAAGATTCCTTATAAGCACAATCTCTACAGATATTTATTTCATCACCAGTGAACCAACTCTTCCAGAGGAACTTATTTTTTTTTGAAACCTTTCCGCACATATTGCATTCGTAAGGCTCGAATGGTTTCTCCTTCAGCAGTGTGATACTTGGCACTCCCATACCTGTCTTTTAAATAATCTCTTATTCTTTGTGCTACAGTTTTAGGCAACTGTCGCAGTTTTGGACTTAGTAGTTTTTTTACGTTTGCCAACAGGAGGTGTAAATTCTTCATCTGGTTCTAACTCAACACCATGATCTTTTACATTCAAATCTTCTGTTAAATCTACATGCTTTACTCTTGTTTGTATCATTTCTTCAAGTGCATCTTCCATAAGTTTTAATCTACGATCAAAATCGTCCTGTCTTAAATCACTCTTATCCTGTCTTTTATCCACTTCTATTGCTCTACCCATTTTGTTTCTCTCCTTTTTTATTTTGTTTTTTTGTTATCTCTTTACAATAATTGCAGACTCTTCTATCTAGTTTATAAGTTGGAAAACCTTTGTAGTAATATGTCTTTGCACCATCATTTGTAAATACATTTAGTTCATAAACCCGATTGCACTCAGTACATAAATGTACATTGAACCTTGCCTTATCACGTCTTGATCTTGCATATCTATTTTTGTACCTGATGTTTTGCTTTGTTTGTCCATCATCTCTTAGTATCCAACTATTTACTGTTTCTTTCATTGCCTTTCCTTTTAAAAATTTTGAGCAGGTAGCTGGTAGAGTTGTGCGAGTGCACTATATTCACCAATCAAGCTAACAATAAGGAGCTTACCTGCTCATTTCATAGCCCAAAACAATAGTACCATTACAGCTTTATCAAGTATCCATAATAGTATAAGTATTGTCAGTTTTGTTTCATTACTTACCTTGTTTATCATTCTAAAATTGCGGGAGAGACACTTACCCTTTTAAGTTTTCGTGTTCCGACCTCTCCCTGTTTATTGATCTCTTAGAAAGACCTATTTTTACTTTTTCAAGTACCTGTACACTGTAGCTCTGCTTATGTTAAGCTTTTTTGCTACACTATCAGGCTTCATTTTTAAAGCCTTTACAGCTAACTGTGCAAGCTTTTTCTTTAACTTAGAACGGAAGATCATTAGTCGTAGTAGTAGCTAGTCTTTTTCCATCTTTCCATAACTTAGTGAATTTAGTTCTCCAAGAAGGTCTTGTTTCACCAGCATCATTCACCCAATCTTGTCCACGTCCAACTACAGCAATCACAGGAGTACCATTAAGATCAGTTTCCTTGATGTCTGGTAGAAGTTGTACTTTTACAGTCTTGTCATTTATTGTACGTTCTTCTGTTTTAAGTTCAAGTCCTAGAGATTCACAAAATCTCATATATCTCTTATTACCTTCTGCATTTGACTCAAACTTATCACCATCAGCTGGTTCTAAGAACCTAAATACACCATCAGCAACTACAGTCCAATCAACATAATGCTTACCAGTGATTTCTCTTGTAGTGCCATCTTTGCCATGTATAGTGTAGGTATTGTGCTCATTCTCTGGGGCAACATGTACTTTAAAGTTAAAGATACGTGCCTTGAATGTTCTTCCATCTTTTGTAAATTCCCTTGTAATTGTACGAGCATCAGTAATATGTCCATGATAGTCACCTGCTACCTTGGGAACATATTCTTCCTCTGTACTTTCACTAGGAATAAATAAAGCTTCTTCATGTTTCAACGTATCAGTCATTGTTGTATCCATCTTTATCTCTCCTTATGAGTTTGTGTAATGTTCCATAGCTTTATGGAAATTACTTTGGTTTATTTGTCCAATGCTTATCTGATGCATTACTGTATCAACTAAGCCTTCATTGTCATTATCTTTCAGGGTTGAAAGTAATTCTTTTGTCTGCGTTTCATCTAATGGTGGACTTGGAGGTAAATCCTCACCAGCATACAGATGAATGCCAAGACCATGTAGTGCAATACATTTAGCTAAACATCTCTGTATACTTGTGTTTATTTGAAATGCATTTGGTGTTAACACAGGTTTGTTTTGATGATCTAGAACAGGATGTACTTGAGTCATCTCAACCGCATTCACTACCACAGAAACCTTAACAAAGTATCCACACTCTGTCTTGATAAATGGAGCACCATGTTCTCCATATTCATGTACTTCCCAAGTTGAACTTGGATGTCTTTTCTTTAGCTCTCTTACAGCAAACGCCCAGCTTAGATAACTAAACTTACCTTTCTTCTCGATATGCCTAGTAACATCTACCTGATCTAATTCTGTAAAATAGTTTACTTGCTTACTTTTAGCTGTTGCCATTATTTCTCTCCTTATTTTCATTCTTGATTTGCCAGAAATGTTCATTCCTACCATCTGTGCTATCTATACAGTTACAACATACAACATCTTCTTTATCTATTTCTGCATTACATTTGTAACATTTATTCATTTGTTAAAATGCTAATGGTGGATTACAGTGATCTTTAAACTGACAATAATTACATACCCATTTATGCACAGGTGATGTGCCAGCTCTAAATTGTGGCAATCCTTTTGCGTGTTCTTCGTTTATATTATACCAATATCTTCTAGCCTGATCTAAGTATGTAATTGGTACTACAGATTCTCTCATTGTTGAATTATCTTTGTTGTAATATATTAAACCCATGCTGTCTAAGTTCCCAAACTTTTCTTTAATAGCTAAACCATAAGTTCCAAGCTGTAGATAATGATGTCCACTTTCTACTGGGTTTGTTTTGCTGAACCTTTTTGACCATTGAAATGTTCCAATAGTTTTTATATCATATAGTCTGGTAATTGGGTCTGTATCCGAAACCGAGCAATCTTGCGATACAACATCATAAAACCCTCTGACGTTTAACGAAGGAATGGAAACTTCACCCTCAATGTGAAATTTTAGATTTTCTAAATTTTTCTTTTTGTAAGAAGGTATTTCTTTTTTTTCTTTTATTGTACAATTTATATTATTATATATATTATTATAATATATTAAAGAGTCCTGAATCTCTTTATGAACAATAGTTCCTAATCCCATTATTCTCATACTTTTTTTATTTGCTGGATTTGTCGGTGTTGCTTTTTCTATGGATTCAAAATATAGCTTGCGAGAACAAAGACCAGCACCACTGGCGTGATACCAGTCTTCATTTCCATCATATCTCTCTTTACGATTCTGTTCGTTTTTATGGATTAAGTATTCATGATAAATTTCTTCAAACATTATGTGCCAACGTACCTCTCAATGATCTTTGTCAGAGTTTCTCTGTATGTCGCATCTTTTTCTGTCAGTGATTTAATCTTGAATTTTGTAAATAGGTCTTTGGGAATTCGCAGA
>Ga0098061_1000345_pt1 | contig 21701 bp, 21 predicted proteins | sample 22_taG_FD_92579 | JGI IMG/M metagenome (GOLD analysis project Ga0098061, IMG submission 92579) | Marine viral communities from the Subarctic Pacific Ocean - 22_ETSP_OMZ_AT15343 metaG | ecosystem: Environmental > Aquatic > Marine > Oceanic | place: Subarctic Pacific Ocean | collected 2015-01-20
ACATCAGTGGATGCGCCCGCGGTCACACTGAGCGTATCTGTGGTCTCCAGATTCAGCTTGTTGCCGCCCATTATTTCGAGTGAGCTATTAGCCGGTATCGCCGTGCCAGTGATCAGCTCGACGGTCTGGTTGGACTCGTCGTTGTTGCCGGCCCGATTGGCGGTATCTGTGCCAATGCTGACAGTGGCTGTCGTCGCAGACCCGGTTGTGTTGCCGAGCACCAGACCGATCACAACAGCCGTGGTGCTGGCGGCAACGGTATAGATAACGTCCGCGCTGGTCACATTCGCCTTCGTGACGAGCTTAAAAGTGTTAGCCATGATTTTTCCTTTCTAGCCTAACGCGATTGCCATGGGGACCGCTTCCGACGCAGCCGCCGATGATGCAGCAGCAGTAGCGCTAGCCGCAGAGGCCGCAGCGGAAACCGAACTAGCCGACGCGCTTGAGGCGCTAGCCGTGGCTGAAGTCGAGGAGTTGGAGGCCTGGGTGCTGGCGGACGAGGCCGAGGTCGAGGCGTTGCTGGCCTGGGTGCTAGCGGACGAGGCGCTGGAAGCGGCCGCCGTGGCTGATGCCGCACTCTTAGCAGCGTGATGTAAAGAGGAATAGCTTGTGCCATCGACTGTCTGATCTTCGGGGTTGATTGCCCATTCTTTGGCAGGGCCTCTTGACGCCGTATCGGTAACGTCAGTGCCGCCTACAGCCCAGGCTTTACTTGAGAAGTCCGATCCAGTAACAGCACCGTCCACTTTCACAGCGTAGTCGTCTGCTAATTGGGCTGATGTCGCCGCCGCCGTCGCACTGGTGGTTGCGGAAGCGCCGTCAACGATGATGGTGAATTTTGCAGCATCGGTATTGCCGGATATTGGTAACGACCCGGAGGAGGTATGGGCCTCATTCACAAAATAGACATTCCCGTTACCGCTATCGCGGACTACGTCCCTGATAACATATGCGGTATCGGCGGCCCAATTGCCCCGATGTTCACCGATTGACACTGATGTCGTCAGGGCAGCGCCTGTCGCATCGTAGGCCAAGATCTTGTTCTTGTTGTTTGCCGGTGTATCGTAAGGTAGGAAGAGGGGGCCTAGGGATGACCAGTCTCGGTTGCCGAAAATCTCAACCTGTACAGCGCGGTCCATGGCCTCGTCGAGTTGCTGCTGCTGAACCGTCAAGGCGTCCAGGTCCAAGTTCATCGTCGATGCCCGGATATCGCCACCTGCGGTGAAGTCCGTTGTCCGGCTGATAGCTCTGTCGCCGATGATAGTAATCAGCTGTGCTGTCGTCGGCTCCTGTCCACCAACGAACGTGATCGAACCCGTGCCGTCAGCGGAAAGCGCGACAGTGTAGTGGGTCGTCAACGTCTTCAGCGTAGATGACGTGGTAGAGCCCTGGTAGACGGCGAGGTCGCCCTCATCCAATACCGTAAACGTAAAGGCATAGGGGCCAGCTTGGCCGCTGCCGCCGACCGTGTACTGAACCCTCCTTGTTACCGCTGCTACAGTCATCAATCAGTTCCTCTGTCGTTTGTATATCTAAAAATCCAACCCAACGCCAGCGATACCGCCAGCCCGTTCTGCTTTTTTCTCGTCGATGGCGGTCTTCAAATCTGGATATTCTTGATACAAGAGTGATCTCGCGGCTTCATCTCTCACAGTAACTATGCTTTGCATTCGGGATACTTTCGCAGCTTTGTCGAGTTTGTTGTACACGGTTTCGCCAGCACCAAATACCTGCGCGTCGATTTGTTGTAGCAGGGTGGGCGGGTTTCTCCGGCCTTTGTAAAATCTTGACGAATCTGGCCTCATCGACAATTCCAACAGCCGGTTGTAGTGTTCTGCACTAAGGTCAACGCCTTCTATTTTTCGCTGCGGCATAGTGATGCCATCACCAAGGTTAACGAGTTCAACATCAACTTTTCTGTGGTCAGTTGTCCTTACCCGAATTGGCAGGTAGGGCATGTCTAGGCCGCGCACGGTTTCGGCCCATCGATTGAGCCGAGGCTGGAGGCCCTGCGAAATGCCCGGAATGCCATCACGCCATTTCTGGATCGCGCCCCAGATATTCCGCATGATCAACGTATTGCCATGTTCTGGCGGCAGATGGCTCCTGAATTGTGGATCTGTCACGCCTTCGATCAGCTTCGTCAAGGTTGGCGGCATGGTGCCGAGGGTGACGGCACTTTGAGCCGTGGACAGCGCGGCACCCGTGTAGACTTTAGCGAAGGCGCCTGCGAGGGCCTCCAGACCGCCGACGCCCTTGGGGCGAAACGCCACGGCATTCGACAGGGTTTCGATGCCTTGCATCATGGGCATAGTCCCCACGTAATTGTACACACCCGCCGTCATCGCCGTCATTATGTCTCCGAGATTGTCGGCGCCCTCGTATTTCGCGAGTTGTCGGTAGTCAGCCATAATCGCCAGAAGTCCCGACACCGGCTCAAATCGGCTGAAGCTGACAGCCGTCCAAGACCCGTCAGCATTACGGCTATGCATCGAATATGGCTGGATGCCTGCCCGCTGCCATGCCTCCCTGGTTTTCTTATCCACGGGCATGCCGCCCGTCACCCGGATGTCGCCTTCCTCCTTAACTGGCCCGGAGTTCTCCAGGCTCTCCATCAGCATGTAGACGCTGCCAAGAAGCATGGACCCGAAGGCCATCTTCCCCATGGCCATGTCGGCGGCAGGCCCGCCTTCCTTCACGGCCTTCTGGAAATCTGACAAGCCCAACTTGCCGATCACTGAATCGCCCATGCCCATGCGGCCAGCTGTCTGGCCCCATACCACGTCAAGGAGGGGAAGGGGCGTCCGGTCGATCATTGCCTTGGCGATGTTTGTCGGCGTTTTGTAGAACGGCGAAACGGGCTTCATCGCAGCAGACTGGAAGAACGGTGCCAGCCTCGCCACACCACCTTCAAGGTCTTGTTGATATGTGCGGTCCAAGGCCTCGTCGATCAGGCGTTGACGCACCTTTTGCGAGGGATTGACGACGATCTCGTCGGTGGCAATACGAGCGGCCTCGCGGGTATCCATGCCGCCATGCACCAGTTCAGCTGCACGGCGATGCGCCAGGGCATGCATTTCGGCGCGTCGGAAAATGGCCTTAAAGAATTCGTCTTCTGCCATCAGCAATCGCCCGGGTTGTCTTACAAACCACTTCGCCATGAAGTCGATGCCGCGGGCGGCAGCGCCGTCAGCATCCATCGCAGGTATCAACCGCGCCATGTTTTCCCCGGTCACGGCGCGTGTCTTGTACTCAAGCTTTGACACGCCGCCGGTAGGCAGTTCTGTCATATATGATCTGCCAGCCGCCCGGAAGGCCTCGCCAAAACTCGACATCAAAGCGTATCCGTAGGATGTCGCCTCGCCGAACAAGACACGCTCGTCATCTGGCATGCTTCGAATAAGAGTGCGGCCTCTCCCGGCGACGGCGGCGACAGCCCGCTCGGGTACGGCCAAGGAGCCGTTCAAAGCATTCGACAATATATTGACCATGTGAGTGACGGGTGATGCCAGTAGGCCGTTGACGTAGACCTCGACAATCATGTCAGCCGTCAGCCGTCCCTTGCTTGCAAGCTCCTTGACGAACGTACTTTGTTGCGTCGGGTCAGGCATCCTGATGTAGGCCTGGGCTAGCATATCTTTGGCAATCGGGTCCGCGTCTTGGCCAACCCTTTGGCCTCTCTGGATCAGGTCGAGAAGGGGCGCAGCGGCTTGGTCGTTTGCCATCGCGATTTGTCGTGTTGACGCGAGGCCGCGGGCGGTAGCTGTCCGCATGTTAATCAAATTCTGCACGAAGACGCCCTGCGCCGCCATGCCAGCTGACGCGACCGAGAACAGGTGGTCGATTTCTTCCTGTGATCTCCCGTTGGCCCGAGCATTAAGGTATTTGCCGAACGATTTCCTGACGGCCAAAGCCCATTGAACGTGGGCATGACCAACAGCGGTGAGGGTTACGTCGAGATCTTTTAGCGTAGCCGCGCTGGCGCCCTTTTCCAAAACCTCAAAGGTGCGGTCCATGCCCAGTGCGGCGGCTTTCTCTTGCAGCTCTGCAAAGGTTCTGGTCACATTGTGGTCGAGGTTCGACTTGATGCTATCGACTACGCCATCAATGAGGCCTCGGATCGTCGCATCGCTGACGGTGTCGGAGCCAAAGATCCGCTCCATGTTGATGTCGTGAAACGGAACACCTTTAGTGGGCGATGGCTTGCCGCTGATTTTGCCGCTCAACCGGCCAAAGAGGTTGTGGCCAGGGTACGCTTTGAGAATTTCGTTCGCTTCCTCATGCGTCGGCTGGCGGATGACGATACTCTCGCCAACATGCTTGATGACATCGCCGTCGTCCATGACGCCGCTGATCTTCGGCTCTGGATTGCCTACGTCATCGAGCGCGCCTTTGAGGGCTTTTGTGAGATTTACCATGGCTTAACTCCCGGCCTTGGGGGGGTTAAGCGGGGCGTCTAGCTTTCTTCGGCCTCGTCCTCGTCCGCCTCTGGGGCCAGCGGCTGCACGACCTTCGCCAGACGCTGGAACAGTTCCGTCTCCGCTTTGCGTAGAGCCGCTCTTTCGTCCGTGTTTTCTGATGAGTTCGTCGAGTTTGCCAAGATCAACTCCTTCCGCTTCTGTCCAAGGCCTGCCTTCTTTGCCAGCTTTTTGGACGCTAAATCCCTTGGGTATGACGCCACTACCCCGCTTCTTAATGTCGGAGATCAAGGCTTCCTTCGTGTCTTTTGTGAACGTGTAAATTGTACCATCGCTGGCCGGATATTCAAAGCGGAACCCGCGCTTGGTTTTCACTTGAGAGAAGCCGTAGTTCCATGTGCCGAACCTGCCTTCTCTAGCTTTGGCGCCGACATACGGGTCTAAGTCGCCCCTGGCCTGCTTGATCAAGCCCAGCAAACTTGCGTGGTCCGCTTCTTGGTTGCCGCGCTTAACCCAAGTCTTCCAGTGCCATTCGCCAGCGGTTACGCCCTTCGGCAGCTGACGGGCCAGTTCCGCTTCGATCTGTTCGTAAAGTAGCAGGCCTCTATGGCCCTTGAATATTTCTGCCAGAGATGTCCCGGCCTTGGTTGCCAGTTTATCTGTCCCAGTCCTTACCTTCTCACCATCCCATAGATTTAGGTCATCAAAACGGCCATCATCAAAGAATGCCTTGGCCTGGATGCGGTCGATTATAACAACGTCCTTGCGGCCAGCCAGCAGCATCATAAAGGACAGCACCTTGTTGTTGATGCCTGGGTCATCAGCCAACTCATAGAAGCGGCGGCGAACATCCTTGGATGAGACAGATGGGTCAGAGAGTAGATCGTGGAATTGCTGTAGCGGCGAATTGCCTGCTTCGCCAGCACCCATCTTCCGTAGGAAATCCTTACCAAACGCATTCAAGTTATGCTGTGTGCCCCGTCCAAATGATCCCTCTTTGATCACGCCGGATGCCCAATCCAGATACCTTACCAGCATCTTGTCGTCGAACTTGCCGCCCAAAGCTGCCTGAATAAACGGCTCTATGCCGTTGATGGCATCAAGAAATCCCGCCTCCTGAACACTCGGCGATACGCCTCTCGACAACATGCCCCAAAGGGTCAGCTTGGCAGTGGTTGTGGCATCGGCTTGGGCGTTGCCCCCCGCCCTGTAAAGCGATGCAAAGTCGTTAGCAAACTCCAGACCATCGTCAGCCATGCGTAGTTGATCCGGCGTGAGGTCGAGCATCTCATCGTGCAACCGGCCTTCGTTTGCCATCTGTATGAACCGATACGGCGGAATTGGGACATCCGTGTCGCCCAGTGCGTCGGCCCACATATTGCTGAATGCCTCTTCAGAACTGAACGGCTCTGGGTGCCGAGATATAACGTCATCCAATCCCTTGGCTTGCCGTGTGGCGTTCTTGGTATTTGTCTTTTTTATAATCAAAGGCTTTGTATGCTCTGGTTGGACAGTTGCGGCCTGTCGGAAGCGCGACATCAAACCCCATAAGTTGTCTTCTGCAACCGCAGCCTGTCCGGGCAGTTTCACGCTGCCGGACGTGTCTTCAAAGAACTCCTTTAATACCTGAGTGAATTGCCCGCCTAACCCCGAATCCTTTGCAGCAATAGCCAGCCGCCCAGCTTTGTTTAGCACTGGTGTCAAAACAAGGCCGGGGACGCTGGCAAAGAGGCGGGAGCGGAAATTCGTGTCTATAAGTGAGCCTGGGTCAGCGTTAATGAAGTCCTCAAGCGCCTTGTGTACTAAAGCTGAATATTCCCCAACATCAAGGCCAGCAAGGGCATAGTCCTCGGGGATAGCTGAGAAAAGGCTCACCAAGTCATTAGCTTCAGTTTCAGATGATGTGGCAAAATCACCCAAGCCGCCGCCGACAAGGTCGGCAATCACTGCACCGCTGCCCGCCATTTTTAACGCCTTGATGAACGGTATCATGGTTGGAACAGCCTGCGCGATGCCCTTGCCAAAAGCAGCCGCCATACCCGGAGGCGCTGGCGGTGGCTTGGCATCCAGCCCCGTCAACTCACCCAGGAAGTCCAGGGCATCGCGTAACGTGGTTAGTTTTCTGCCGTCCTCCGTAATCCATTCGCCAATCGGAATAAGGTCGTTTACGTTGGCCGCTCCCGCGACGAGGCCTTCGGGCATGCCCGCGAAGAAGTTTTGGACGCCCTCCACAAATCCGCCTTCGTCCTCTTCCGTAGCCGCCACGGCCTCTGCCTCCTCCTCGACGGCCTCCTCGGGCGGTGATAGTGATGACAACTCTGTGTCTGCCGTCATCTGGGCGGCATGAGCGTTGGCTGATATGCGTGAATAGCTCCCGTCTGGACCACGCTGCACAACAGGCTGACCGTCACCGATGATGCTCTGATCCTCGTAGGCCCTCAACATCATCTTGTTGATGTCGTTGGGGTTGTCTGACACCTGCGCGGCGGGGCGTATTTCGATTTTCAGCGGCCCTTCCCCCGTGTCAACGTCTGGCTGCTCAACGACCGGCATTGGCGCGGGCGGGAGATTGACCTGTGGCAGATCCGGTCGTGACCCAGGCACCTCGGTAACAATGCTATTCAGGGGATCTGCCATTATCGTCTCCCCATATATGTCTGGATCTTTGCTTTTATATCTAATCCGGCATCGCTACCGTATTTCTTGAAAACCGCCCTATATTTGTTGAGCCACTTCCTCGCCGCTGTTCTTTTGTTCTCGTTAATTACATGGACTTGGTCGCCCAAGCCCCACCAGTATTCGGACTCTGTTTCTACTATTTTACTTTGCAGAAACGCTTCCGGGTCACTGCCAGGAGGCGCCATTCCGATCATCGTCATAATGCCGGGGTACCTGTTTTCGTCGCGGAGTTCAGATACCGCTGCCTCAAAATCATCTGCCCTATCTTTTTTCATTCGGTCGGAACCGACAAGCTGGCGGGCGATGTCCAATATCGTTCTCTCGTTGACGGGGTCGCCCACAGCGAACCCATACGCTTTTCCATTTTCGCCGACTTGACCATCGGTAAGCCAGTTGGTGATCATGTCGATGTACTCGTTAAATTTCATCAGGGCGGCTCTGTCCGCCTGTTGCGTATCTGCCGACGTGAACTCCCGCTCGACAACCTTCAGCGTCCGACGAATGTGATCTCTTGCCAGTTTCAACCCGCCGCTTTCGTTTGTTTTAGCGGCAACGTCTGCCATGGCTTTTGCGGCGTGTTCGCCTTGCAACAGGCCCAATTCCATGAGACGTTCGACATATTCATATTCGAGCGTACCTTCAGCCTTGCGGCGTTCCAGTTCCAATGCGATGTCAGGCTGGAGGTCTCTCGTCTTTAGCAACGCCGTTCTAGTTTTCTGGGCAATTTCACTATGGCCCAGTCTGTTTAGCGCCGCGTCCATCGCAGATGCGCGTAACGTGGCGTTGGCATCATCCATGTCGCCCAGATTAAGGGGCCGCTGACTGGCGATGGCGAACTCTTTGGCAATGCCTGCGACACGGTGCTTCTCTCTGGCCTCCCACGCAGACCTGTCGAGAATGGGTTTGTTGGTCTTAATTTTATGCGCGTCATCCAGTGCTTTGATAAAGTCAGTCTTGGTGTCGTCATCCATATGTTGCCATATTCGGCCAAGGGCGAGGCTCTGTTCGAGGGTGCCAATACCCTTGAAATCAGATTTGCCGTGGTTGTTGTTGATGTGGTCGATCACAGCCGATTGACCCATTTCCACCGCCCGCATAACTCCGTTGCTGACAAGTGCCTTTTTGACGTGCTTATCCCAGGTTGCGTCGAAGGCCTTGAAATCCAGGCCGTTGACGACGGCGGTATGTTCCGCTCTTGCATAAATGCTTTTGATTAGTTCAGGGTTGCCTGCTTCTATGGCCGTCACCACCGCGTCCTGTTCCAAAACAATAGACCGCTGGGCGACAGCCTTCCGCACCTTACCTTGGTGCGTCAGGTATTTGGTGTTAAATGCATTTAAGGCGTTGTGGCCTTCGATGCGGAGGTTGGCGTAGAGCTTGGACGCTAGCACAGGTGAAATCTGCATCGCCGCATTCTTCGTGTCATCGACCAGCTTGTTCAGTTCGTCTTGCACTTCCGTAGGCGCCTTGATAGGTGCGCCGGACTGATCGTATGCAGCCTTGGTGATGCCGCCCATCGCAATCTTGGAATCGACGCTCAAATCCAGGTACATCTGGTCGAGGGCTGCGCTGCGGGCGGCGCGGCCAAATACGGTCCAGGTGTCGCCGGGAACCGGCTGACCCCTGGCATCGTACTCCCACTCCTTGGTGTTAGCATTCTGAATCAGGTCGGCAGATGGAGCGTTCTGTACCCCATAGGCCTCGCCTTCGACTTTCGCCTGCGCCGCAGCCGAGTTGAAGGCCATGCTGGTCATCTGGTTGAGGCGGTTCTGAAGATCCGCCGCGGCTTGGCTCTGAAGGGCGGCGGTGCGCTGCTGACCGGAGATGTTCATCTGCTGCGCCCGTTCAGCCGCCGCAGTGCGCTTTGGAGCAACCAAGCCTGCGGGCTGCAACGAGGCAAATGTCGGCACGGCGCCTCTAACTTGTCGGTTTGGTAATGGTCGCCTTGCCATGATCAGGTGAACCCAAATCCAGATCCAGATCCAAATCCAGATCCAGATCCAGATCCACCGATCTGGGCGAACTTGAAGGCGCTGCTGGCCATGCTACCCGCGGCAGATGTGAAGCCACGGGACTTGATGACAGAGGCTTGGTTCGCCGCATTCTGGCGGATGACGTTTTGTTGGTATGGGTTCAGTTGCTCTACTATGTAGTTGGCGTCGGCGTCCATGACATCGGCCTGGAAGCCGAGGATGTCGGCGCCTGATATCTGGGTCTGCCGCTGGATCTCCTTGGCGGCGCGTTGGATATCGCCAGCCTCGGTCGCCGTCTGGAAATCTTCGAAGCCCGTGCCCAGCGCCTCCAAGGTCGGCACATTCCCGAGATCGACCATGCCAGATCCCGATGAGGCGTTGACGGCGGCTACCCGCTCAAGGGCCGTCTTCATGGCGGTGTTAGCTTCGTCGCGGCGCTGGAGGCGGGCGAACTCGCCCTCCAGGCCGGTCAGGCCTGCTTGTGACATTTGCAGGGAGGCTTGTGCCCTGGTCACCAGGGCCTGCGATTCCAGCTGCTGCGCCTCGCGTTGGGCTTGCAGGCCTGCCAGTTGCGCCTGTGCCGCCGCATTGGCTTCCACCGCCTTCGCTTCGGCTGATGCCTGCATTATGCCGGTGACGGCGGACACCGCCGACATCGCCAAACCAACTGCTGCCATCGTCATAATTATTGTCCCACGCTTACCTTGTATTCACACCCCAGGAGTGTGAAGAAAAGTGGATTGGTCTGGGTGAACTCCAGCGCAGCCGTCTTGGAAAAGCCGAGCAAGGGCCCGGACGATTTCACGCCCGTGAAGGTGTCCACGCTTTCGTCGAAGTCGGAACTGTCGAACGTGCGAAAGGTGACGCTGTTGCCCGACACCGAAATGTTTTGCGTCAGGTCGAGGATCAGGCTGGCGTCGATGATGCGTTTTTTCTGCCCAGTGATTGGGCCCGATGACAGCTTGGTTTCCACGGGCAGCGTCTTGACCTGAACCGTGTAGTCGAGGCCGAACTCTATATAACTGGAGGCTGGCCTCTCAATCGTCGCCACGCCGGACGCCGACACGGTATTGTCGGCCAAGACGATGTCATCAGCGATAACGCTGACGCTGGTGCTTGGCAGATGCGTCAGGTTGCGGGTTTCCGAAACCGTGCCGAAGGTCACCGCAGCGTTGTCCGCAGGCGAAGATGCGAGAGCCGCGGAAAGCGTCAGCGTGGACTTAAACGTGGTGCCCGTGCCGTCGTCAGCCAGAGTTGTCGCCGACGAGATCGTGCTTGTGCCCGTCACCCCGGCAACCGTGAAGGTGTCACCTGCCTGCGGCTGCGCCGTCAACGCATCGATCTCGAGAGACGTACCCGACTGCGCCGCGCCCCTCACCAGCGGAGAGCCGTAGTTTGCAGGCACAACCTGTAGCGCCGCATCAGTTGTGAAGTCAGCGTCGAACTTCTCGACGTGATAAACGGTTGCAGAGTTAATCGTTCGCTTAACAACTACATACATGTCGGTAACGTCTACACCGACGTTTTCGAACGTGCCCGATGTAGTGAAGAGACTGGGCGCTATGACCTTCTGAGACCGTAAAAAGCTGTAGGCCGTGATGCTGCCGTCCAGGCTATTGACGACCAGCAACAAGTCGCCTTCGTCGGTGGATGTTGCCTTCCGCAACGCCATGTCGGTAGGCGTGGCGAGGAGGTTTGATGATAGTAGTGATAAATTGTTGCTGACGTAGTTCGCGGAAACGTCGGAGAACTGAAATTCGTATAGGGCCTTTCCGTTTCTATGGATGAACAGCGTGCCGCTTTCCGAGCCCTGCGGTCTGATGCCCACCTTTGCGCCATGATTGGAACCACGCTTGACGGCGATGTTCGTCGGCGTTATCGGCTCAAGGTCAACTTGAGGTATAGAGAATTCTGCGCCCAGTGAGAACACTTGCAGATCCCGGCCAGAGTGAATGCCGGTGATGGCATTCAGGCTGTCGGTGGAGATGGTCGCCTCCAGGGCCTCGTCGTCTAGTGCCTGCCCCGGGTTGAAATTGAAAAAGTCGTTGACGCGGCTGGCGTACATCGTCGTCGGGCGGTCCCTGGTGCCGCCGAACCAGAGGCGCCCCTGGTGAAATGTCGCCGATCTCGGATATCCGCGGGTTCCAGACCAGACATCCTCGTAGCCGGTTTCCAGTGTCCAGCTGCCGGAGGCCATCGCCGTCGTCGAGAAAAACGGCAGTTCAGTGACGGCGTCAACGGATGTTCCAGACGTGTATCTGACGATCCGGGCTCGGCCAAGGCCGTCGTTGGCTTCGACGTACTGGCCCACGCTGCCGGATGAAAACACCGAACTGCCCGCGGTCAGCGTGATGTTTCCGGCGACGGCAGACGGCGTCAGGGTCGCAGACGGATTTGAAGTCGCCAGGGTGAAGGCATGCTGGGGCACGAAGCCGAAGGTGATTGTCGATATCGTCCAGTCGGCTGACGTTGCACCGCGGACGATTTTGCGTGGCGCCATGCCTTCCTGTACCAGGATAAGGGTGTCGGCGCTCTGAGTAAAATAGACATCAGCAAGCGTGGCTGATCCGATGCTCGTCGTCAGGTAGTCGTTGCCCGATGCATTGATGTTGGTGACGAGGGCGGCGTTTCGATAGACGAACATCTTGTTGTTGACGAACAGCAGCATGTAGCTGTCACTGACGGAGAACTCAAAGGCGACCAGCCGACAGCCGTTTTCGGGGTTGTCGCCGGACGGAATGGTGTGGATAAACTTCAGGCCGGGTCTGCGGCCCAATCCGCCTTGGGGCTGAATGACGACATTCCGAGCTTTGTCGAGCGCCGAGTAGTATTGATCGATATCGACGCGGGCCCTTAGTTGTGGATCAATCTCGCCAATCGTGAAATCGGTCTGGATTTGAAATACCCGCGACATCAGCGCACATCTGTCAAAGCAAACGTCTGTATGCGGCTGGGGATCTGCCCCCGGCCATCCATGTGCATGGCCTGACGCAAATATCCGCCGCGGCCATTTTCAGCTGCCACGCCGAACAGTCGGTTGTGCCAAAGTTCTGCTTTTTCGATCTGGTCTGTGACCAGTTCAGCGAGATGCGCCGCCATGGCATAGCGCAAAGCCTGGACGAAATACGGAGGCATTGACGCCTCATCGACGCTGAACAGGTAGTCGATGACGATGGCTGTCTCATTGCTTTGCAGACGGTCGCCAAGGATTTCCCAGCCGGTGGCAACAGGGCTGGCGCCCGTCGCCGTCGAATTGTAGACGGCCTGCGGCCCGGACATGATCATGTCAGGCGGCAGTTGATATTCGTAAGTCCACTCGTTCGTCGGGGTCGATGATAGTTGTGCCAGCTGCACCTTCTTGGTGGCGAACGACCAAGGATACATCGACAGCATTGTGTTTTTGGTTCCAGGGTAGAGTTTGTCGCAGACGCCAGCAATCTCTGAGCCGTCAGAAAATGACGAGATCTCGCTTTCGCCAAGGAGGTTGAGGGCGGTACTGCAAATGTTCACATCGGTGTCGCCGGTCGCCATCAGACCTCCAAAGAAAAATAATGGGGACGAGGCGGCAGGTTGCCCCGCCGCCCCGCACCTAGTTAGTGCTAGTCGCTGTCGGTCGCGGTCACAACAAGACCGTCAGTGACATCGACAACGCCGGATGCATTCGCATTCACATACGAAATACTGACCACAGGCGTGCCGCCCGATGCGCTGACGCAGAAAATCACATCGTTGACTGCTACGTCACCTGACACCGAGTCGAAGTACGAAGCCGCCCGAATTACGCTCTGGGCATCCGTACTGGTGTAGGACCATATTTGTGGGGCCGAGCCCTTGCGGCTCTGACCGCCGATGGGATTCCAGCCCGCTCTTGCAAAAGCCATTTTTTATCCTCCTTATGGATTAGGCTGCGGCGGCAGTGTCGCGGCAGGTGATTTCAACGATGCCTTCGGCGTCGATGCCGACAGCGCCTGCACTGAAGAGCGCGGACACGAGCCAGGACACTTTCTCCGGGACATAGTTGACCTCGACGCGAGAGCTAATGCCTTCGGCTAGGCCGATGGCGTGTTTGTGCCACGCGAGACATTTCCTGTCGGAACTGCCGTCGATGGCCAAGCCGTTCTCGTCCATGTCGCCGATAACAATGACATTAAAGCCCATGTACTCACCAAATTGACCGCTGACCAACGGACGGCCTGCCACAAAGTCGGCAGACGTTACAGCGGTCTGACTCAACAGCGAATTGAGGTTGTTGGCATGCATGAGAACGTACCGATCACCGGCTGGCACGTTCTTCGCATTGAGTTGCTTGTGAGCATCTCGCAGCTTGGCCTCATTCATGTTGGTGTTTGATCCGCCAATTGAATTGGCAACGGTGAGGGACGTGCCCGCGCCGTCAAGCGCATCGATCACCATCTGGTCGAGACGGCGTCCGATAGCCTTAGAGCAAACCTGTACCAACTCGGAGCGTTCCGAGAAGTTCACCTTCGCCTGATCGAAAATCGAGGTGTACTCCGGTGCCGCATAATCTGCCAGGGTCGCCGTCGCTTGGCTGAAGGTGGAATTTAGGGGCACGACATCGGTGCTGGGAGTGTGCACGGTGGCCACGCCTTTGCCGACTTTCGGGAATTTCACCGTGGAGCCAACCACGCCAGTGCGTAGACGCACCGTATTTCGCAGCTTGCTCTCGGCTTGGTATGCCTGCTTCACCTCTTCGGAGAAGAGTGTGACGAAGGCGGGTGATAATCCAGTTGACATTTTTGCCTCCTTAACTGGGTCAAAGTTTTAATTTCGATCCAGTTGCGGAGATGTCCGGCTGGCAGATAGTCCGGGGTAGGCGCAATGCGTTGCTGCCCCAACTATGATCTGCCAAAAGATCATACAAATGTCAAGCAGGTTGTCAGACTTTTTTATTCCGGTTAGTGCAGGCTATGGTTTGGCAAAATCGATGAGCCGCAGTTGACGCAGCGTAACTCCTTCAGTTCCGCAGTCTCGGCATCCGGCCTGTCGTCGAAAAACGCCAGCCAGTAGTTTGACGAGCATGAACAAAATGCTACGCCGTCTTCGTCGATGAAGAGGTCAATCACGGAACATCGGCACAGTCAACGACTGGCTGTCGCCTCTGACACCCCCATATTCGGCATCGAATGCTTTCTCGACTTTCGCACGATAGGCGGCATTCGTCTGGTATTCCGGGTCTGCGACCATTGCGGAAAGTTCTTCCGCTCCGGGCCGCTGACTATCGGTCGAGGCCTCTATGGGGGCCATCTTTTCCCCGTAGAATGCCTGTATTTTTTCAAACACCTGGATGCCATGTGCGCTGCCCGCCATGATGCGGGCCTCTTCAAAGTCGGCATCGTTCAAAATGCCCCGGCTATGCATGCGGGCCAACCACTGCGCCGAAGCCTGGATGCGGTCATCGGCTTTGGGCCCGAGGATTGATCGCTCCTCGGCGATGCTACGTTGCTCCTCCTCCATCCCGGCCTGCCCATTTTCGATGTAGCTTTTTGCCAGAGACGAGAAGGCATGCTGCGAAACACCAAATTCTCTCTCCCATTCAGTGAACGATTGCAGCATGGGATCTTGTGCGTCAACGCCAGCCTGCGTGATCTCGGTGGTGTCGTAGGTGCCGTCTTCGGGCACCTTGTGGCCATCAGCATTGAATTGGTTGCGGAGTTCGTTGTAGGACTTGCCGAGCTTTTCAGTGTCGGCCTCACCCTTCTCCGCGTTCCAGAATTGTTCTTGCAACCAATCAGGCCTTTGCCTGGGGGCGTCATCGCCCTCCGGGCGGTTGAAGCGGCCCACGTCAAGGTCGTCTCTATGTGAAAGTTCGTCGGGCGGCGCCGCCTGATCATCGCGGACATCCGGCACCAAGTCGTCGATGGCTGTATCGGCCATGGCTACATCGCTCATCTTTGTTTCCCTATTCTGGTTCTGTTTTCGATTTCTCTGACGATGGAATTCTGACCTTCGCGGGCATATCCATATGAGGCGTCAGACCCCGGCAAGAACGATGGTTGGTCGAGGGTTTTGGCGCGGAGGTAGGCGGTGACCTTGACGCCGTCATTGGTTGAGAAGACGCGTGCAAACAGTTTGTTGATGCTGTCTTGGCTGGTGTCTTCTTCGCCGGGTTGCGCTAGAAGTGCGGCCCAGCCGGTGTCATCGACCATGTTGTCTCCTGTCTAAGCGGCGGCGGGCGCCGCCTGGAGGTCGCCGGGGTTGGCGTTTTCGACGCCCGCCGCCTGTGCAGCCGCGGCCATAGCCATCTGCTGCATTTGCTGTCGTTCTTGGGGGGTTGTCCGCAGTTCCCCTGGTACGCCAAGTTTGTCCGCAATAAAATCTACGATGGCGTCGGTGCGGGCGGCAATCTGGCCCTCCGGCCCGAAGCTGGCGAGGATCTGCATCCACTGCATCACCTTTTCTATTTCTTCGTTGTTCTGCGCCTGCGCCAGGGGAGATACGGGGACCATCTTGACCTCCAGGCCGTCAACCTTGAGCGGCATTTTGATCAGGCCAGCCTCGTCCATCACCGCCAGGGTACGGCGCACCAGTGGGACCATCATTTCAGTAATTAATCTGCCGAATGCTGACCCAAGGTTCTGCGATAGCTCTTGCATCCGCTGGGATATTTCCAGAGCCGTCCTGGCGGACATATCGTCCCGCGGCAAGTTGTCGTCGAGCATGACTTTCTTGATCGACATCTGCATATCTTGCATGACCAGCTGGGCCAGCTGCACGTCACCGCCTCGCGGCAGGGGAATGAGGGAGGGGCCCTGCGGGCCTCCGTTCCGTGCGACGGGGATGATCGCGCCGGGGGCAATGTTGACGACCTCCGGGTTGAGGACGCCGTCGTCGGCAGCGGTGAAGACGGGGGCAATGGAGAGCGAGGCGTTCTTCAACAGGAACTCCTTCGCCTTGTTTAGCGTTTTGATATCTGCGAGGCAGCTGAGAATCGGACCTCGGCCATAAATTTCGCCAGCGGTCTTGGAGAAGCGGCTGATGATCCAAGGTGAGGTCAGGCTGTAGCGGACCAGCAGCAGATGCTTGCTGCCGGGATGGATCACATGGAAGCAATATTCACCACGGTCGTCGTCGTAGATTGTGGCCTCCAAAAGGTCCGCTTCCTCTTCCGGGCGGTCAACGGCAAGGCGGCGCAATTCGTCGTTCAGTTCAGCCGAGGGATATGTGCGCTGGATCAGGTCTGGCCGCATTCGGACCTTTCTGTAGACATTTTCCACTGTGTTATGGGGGCCTTCCTCCAGGCTGACCAGAAACGCGGGCACGGCGGTGTAGCGTATCGGCTCGGTAGAGGTGCCTTTTTCCACCAGCATGACGGCTGTGCCAACGGAAAGGTCAAGCAGGAACTCGCCTAGAGCGAGGTCAAAATTAGATTGCCGCAGGGTGGAGAACATCATCTCGCGGTAATAGTCGAGCATCTGTTGGACGGCTTGGGCTGCCTCCGGGGGTATGTGCTGGCCAGCCTCCAGGCGACACCAGGAACGGTATGGCGGAAAGAGGGTTGACTGCAGCCGATTGGCGAAGCCCTGCGTGGATGCCACGGCGGTGGAATCGAAGAGGCGGTCATTCTTCCTGGCGCCACGGCTGCGGCCCTCATAGGTGTCGTACAGATTTCGCCCGGGCAGGCAATATTCATACGCCTCCTCGTACAGACTGCGCCATTCCTCTTTTCTGGCGTCGGCGCGTTTGTGGCGCTTGAGGATTTGCTCGACCGTCATTCTAGCCATTGTCTTCGGCCTTCTTGTCGTTTTCTTCCTTGATTTCCTTTGGCGTCTTTTTTCGATGTTTTGGGTTTCTGATGAAGACCTTGTCTTGGGTATCTTCAGGCATTATACGCCCCCGCTCGGCGGGGCTTTCGCGATGGTCCCAACGTTTTGTTAGAGCCTTTCGGGTCATCGAGTAGCCCAACTTCCGGCGATTTCCTGTCTTGCGTTGTCAGCAGGCGTCGGCCTTTGCGCCGAGTTTTCGCAGCTGACGCCGCCGTTTGCAGTTGCTCCTTGCGTTCACTTTCGACGCGGGCTTCTTGTGTATCGATACGTTCTTCCAGTTCTTTTTTCTGCGCGTCGATCTGCACTTGTTGTGCGTCTATCCTGGCTTGCAGCGCCTCATTAAAGGCGGTGTTGTCGGGTGGCGGCGGCGGGGGTGGCGGCGGCGACGGCTTGGAGGAGAAGATGCTCATGTTGTCATGCTCCTAATGTTGCGCCGCCAGCGCCGAGGAAGGCGTCAGACGTGGCGCGGCTGCGCCGCGGTCTGCGACGGCCTCGACCTTTCGACTCCTTGGCGGTGATCTGTTGTTGCTGTTGGACGAGGGCGGATGTCTCGCCAGCCTCAAAGGCCGGTGTGTCGGCAGGCGTTGACGTGGTCTTGGGAATGACCTGCGGCGCTGCTGCCGCCGCTGCCGCCGCTGCCGCCGCAGTGGTGGTGCTGGATGCCGTGCTGATCTTGCCGTCTGCCTTCGCCGCTTGCTCTTTCGCGGCTTGCTCTTTCGCAGCTTGCTCTTTCTCTGCCTGTGCCTTCGCCGCCGCCGGATCTTGCTGTACCTGCCAGATCGACTCTACCTTCGTGTCGTAGGCGCGGCGCTTGTACCTGTTGCCGTGTTGGTCGGGTGCGGTCAAGACCGACATCTCGGGCACACCATACTCGCCGTAGCTTGTCGTAGTGTTGCGCTCGTAGTCGTATTCGGCTTTCGTGCCGGTGCGCCATTCTTCCTGACCTGGACCATGGCTGTCGCGGATGAGATACCTCTTTCGACCTGTGTCAACGGCGTGATAGCCCGGGGCTATTTGCGCCCCCGCCGCAGGTTCGCCGTAGAGATCTACATTCGGCGTAACGTACTCCTGTCGGGAACGCTGCTTGCCGCCGAAAACCCCGCTCATTTTGTCACCTTGGAATACATAAAGTAGTCGGCTCCATCCGGGCCATATTTTCGCAGGCGACCTTCCAGGTCGAAACCTAATACATCCGCCCATCGAATTGCAAGAGGATTGTATGAATGGATTGTAAATTGGAGCCGCCGCAGCCCGGCATATGTATAGACATATTCGATGCCTTTCGTGGCGGCGCGGTGGAAAATGAATTTGTCGCGGGACAGGTATTTGGATGTGAACATCCAGCCCTCGGCCACGCCATCCCAGTACGGTATGAAGCCGAATGCAACAACGCACTCGCCTTCGACGAGGCCAGCATATTTCGCTGGATACGCCAGCAGCGTATCGGCGAAAGCCCTGATGGAGCCGCCGCCAAGGGCACCGATATCAACATCGCGCAGTTCCATGGCCATGACGTGATGCGGCTGGCATTCGACTATGTCGCCGCGCCTTGGCAGGTTGACGGCCTGAAGCAGTTCGTCCGCCGTGGGCCAGACGAATTCAGAAGACATTGAAGTCCGCCCTGGCAATATGCGGCTTGTTGTGCATGGGGCGCCGCGTCATCCTCCGGTGTTCGCCGCCGCCGGTCATCAGATATCCGAAGGCGTCACCAATGTGACTATGTTCATTTTTATAGGGCATGTCGCGGAACAGTTCCGCGCCCCGCGAATCGGGTATGCGTTTGAAGTGATAGCCGCCAGCCAGCGCCTTTCTTGTCTGGTTACAGCTACGGTCGATCTGGAGGCCGGGACGGCCCTGCACCAGCCGTGTCATGGGCAGGGCGCCGCCTTCACGGCGCACCTGGAAGTCGTTCGACGGGGCAGGGCGGGCGTTCAGGCCTATGGTCTGCAAATGGTCAAATGCAGTAGTCTCAAAGACCTGATCCCGTTGACCGCCCGCCGGGTCGCCAAATATTTCGAGTTCATGCTTGGGCCAATAGCGGTTACAGAACATGAGGAGGTCGTTAGCAAAGCGGGCGAGGCCCATGTCTCTGGACACTACCTCGCCCAAGATAAACCAGCAACCACTGGGCTGACGCTGGCCAATGCAGGCGGCAGGCGTCAAGCCGAAGTCGAGGCCGATTTGCAACGGCATGTCGGGGTTCGCCTCCAGGCCATCGGCAACCATGGTGTCGTCATCAAACTCGGGCCAGACAGGCCTGCCCTCCTGGACGTAGACGAACTTGGCCTCCAGATAGCATCTGATCCAGTCGAGGTTCTTCCCGCCAAGCTGCTGATCGTAATATCCGGGCGGCAGGTTGTTGTAGTTCTCTGACGTGCCCTTGACGTGCCAGTGCTTACCCGCCGACGTGATGGTGTTTTCGTCTTCGTGGGCCTCTTCGACTGCGCCATTTTGCCGGTAAAAGTGCCATGGATATTCGCCGCGGACGGGCTCTTTTTCGCTTAATCTGTACCACCAGTGATCATCGCTCATGGCGTTGCTGTCGAGCCAGATGCCGCGCCACGTCACGCCGCCCATGGCGCGGCTGGGGTATCTACCCACCCGATGCGTCAGCCCCTGGATGACGCCTAATGGCATCTCCCTTGCTTCGTTCACCCATGCGCCCGTTATTTCCAGCGATAGCAATTTTCGGACATCAACGTCCTTGTCGAGGGCAATGAAAAGCACTTCGCAGTCGATGCCGGGGATGTCGTCTTTTGGCGGCAGCTGGATGTGATGCGTAATCGGCGGGCTCCAGCGCATCGGCCCCCAGATATGCTCCGGGAAGATGTCTTGCCATGTCTTGATGGTCGTCGTCCGTAGCATGGGGTACGAATTTCTGACGATGACAAAGCGGGTTTTGCGAATATTATCGGCGGGGTCAGGCTCCTGGTTCGCCGCCCGCAGCATGATCTCTGCGGCGCAGGCATAGGACTTGCCAGAGCCGACCGGCCCCATGATACCCCTGACGAAGGCATCGTCTTGCAGAAACTTGCTGCATATCGGCGATGTAGAAAAGTCGAGATTGAGAAGGCCTGATACGTCAGCCTTCGCCTTTCTCGGCCTCCGCGCCGTCGCTCCCTTCCTCCGGGCCATCTCTCACCTCATATTCGACTTCAGCATGTTTGACGTTGATGCCAATCAGGGTAGGTTTGTTGCTGTCGCTGCCCGCGTCCAGCAAGCCTTCGTGCTTTGCCAGCAGGCGCAGGGCGGACAGCTTATCATGCATCTCGACTTCGATCTCGTTGCCGTCAGGCGTGGGCCGAACCTTCATTTTTTTGATTGCCTTCCGCATTCTGTCAGGCAAATCCTCGCTGGACCGGACAGTGACATCGCCAGACGAGTTCCACCACAAGACATCTGTGATCTCGGCCCCGGCCAGGGCATCCAATTCGCCCAAAACCGCCGCTTTTCTGTTGTCGTCGTTGCCTGCAAGGACGCCGCGGGCCTCCCGCGTCGAAATCTTAGAAGGGGACTTCGTCATCAAGCGTACCTTCCGACTTGAAGGGGGCCTGCGCCTGCGCCTGGACCTCGTCGGCGGGGAACATCAGCAAGCGGGTCTGGAGCCCGTACTTCTCGTCGTAGGTCGGCAAGGGCAAAGCATCCAAGGAAATGCTGAAACCGCCGCCCTTGACCTCCCATGCCGACCCAATGTTCACCATAAAGGACTTACCGTCGTCTTTTTTCCGGCCCGTGGCGGCTCTTACGTTATATCGTTTTGTCATGTTCATACTCCATATTTGAGAAAGTCATAGGCGTCTGAAAAGTCATAAAAGTCTGCCTCTGGAACACCCAGAGCATTCGAATACTGCTGCGCCCAGACACTTCGGCGGTCACCGGCCTCCGGGCCGTCGTAATAGCCGAGTATGTCTACGCGCCGATTGCAAAGCTCAAGCCTAGACAACGTCCTGGGCGACACGCCAACCTCGTGCGACATTCTTCTAAGGCTCCAGCCTGCCGCCTCCCTCATTGGCCGCAAAAGTTGCCGAATATGAGCGGCCTCGGCATCGCTAAATACGCCGTCCTCTACCCGATTGTTGAGCTCCATCTCCAATTTCCCTCCGGCTTAATCGTTGATATTCCCGTACTTTTGCAGACCACATGACCTGCATTTCCGGCGCTTGCGCCCGTTTTGCGGCCCTGTCGAGCCGCTCTAGCACCCACTCAATCCTCGAAAGGCGACGGGTGTCGTAGTCTTCATGTATAGGCATAGACTTGCTCCGCAATTTCAGGCGGGATTTCGCCTTCCCAGGCGTCCCGCTCCCGCGCTTGCTCAAGAATCGCCGTGCGGGCTCCACAGCTGCACTGCGCGATGATCCATTCCCTGTCAGTGCCGTCACGAGGAGCCGCAACGAAACTGCCGAATATGTGCTCGTGCCGCGTCATCGGACAAAAACAGGGAAAATTTTGTGTGATGGCCCCCCTCTATCGCCCCCGCCCCCGGGGGGCCCTATATCGACTTCTGGCGGGGCCCCGCGCACCAGCCGTCGTCGCATAAATGTAGCAGCCGCAGCGGTCGTTGACGGTCCACGCCGCCAGCCGCAGCGGGACGCCTCGGTCGTACAATTGTCTGACGTTCGCTTGACACTTGTATGCGTCATCGTTCCACCACTATCGCTGCCGATGCTGGCGCTTGACCTGGGTGCGCCGCCAGCCACGCCGTGGTCAGGTCGAGGATCTCATCCACGCCTAGGCCATCACGCATCGCCGCCCTGACATGTCGCGCCTCATCGACGCCGATTCGCAGGGCGCCGGTCCTCGCCTCGACCAGCCTCACCCACCGCTCCGCGACTCGCCTGACTTCCCTC
>Ga0098061_1000346_pt1 | contig 21685 bp, 17 predicted proteins | sample 22_taG_FD_92579 | JGI IMG/M metagenome (GOLD analysis project Ga0098061, IMG submission 92579) | Marine viral communities from the Subarctic Pacific Ocean - 22_ETSP_OMZ_AT15343 metaG | ecosystem: Environmental > Aquatic > Marine > Oceanic | place: Subarctic Pacific Ocean | collected 2015-01-20
AGAATATGAAGTAATATCAACCGAAGAGATGTTATACGAAGATATTGAGGGTCATGACTACAAATTTAAAGGTTATATCGATGCCGTTATCAAGACTTCAGATGGTAAATATCATGTTATTGATTGGAAAACATGTTCTTGGGGTTGGGATATGCGTAAAAAGACTGATAAGATGATTACTTACCAGCTTACATATTATAAGCATTTCTTTGCTAAGAAACATGGCATTGATCTTGAAAATATTGAGACGTACTTCGCTTTACTTAAGCGTACTGCAAAAAAAGAGAAAGTTGAGATCTTTAAAGTTACTAGCGGGCCGAAAAAAATCAAAAATTCACTTGACTTATTGAATATGGCATTGTATAATATTAATAACAAAAAACATATTAAAAATAAGCTTTCTTGTCGCAATTGCGAATATTACAAAACATCACACTGTCCTTGAGGTAAACAATGAATAACGAAAAAATAAAAATTTTAGTTTTAAGTGATCATCCATACGCACCGTCTGGTGTTGGAATTCAAACGAACTATATGGTTGAATCATTACTAGCAACTGAGCGATATCAATTTGTTTGTGTCGCCGGGGCTATCAAACACGAGGACTATAGTCCTCAAAAAACAGACAAATGGGGAGATGATTTAATCATTTACCCAGTAGACGGGTATGGTAATCAAGAAATGATACGTTCCTTGCTACGCACAGAAAGACCTGATCTGTTGTGGTTTATGACTGATCCCAGGTTCTTTGGCTGGCTGTGGGAGATTGAGAATGAAATCCGTCCATTAATTCCCATGGTTTACTATCATGTTTGGGATAATTTTCCTGCACCAATTTATAACCGTGAATATTATCAATCAACTGACGTTATTGTGGCAATTTCAAAACTAACAAACGATATTGTCAAAGCTGTAGCCCCAGAAGTTGAAAGGCATTATCTACCCCATACGGTACCAACTGAGATTTTCAAAAGAATGCCAGATTCAGAAGTGCTTAAACATAAAGAGTTGAGCTTTCCAAATCAGGCAGCTGCGATGGAGAAGACTATCTTCTTTTGGAATGGTCGCAATGCTCGTCGCAAGCAAAGCGGTACCACTTTGGTGTGGTTTAAAGAATTTTTGGATAAAGTTGGCCACGATAAAGCATGTTTGATCATGCACACCGATCCACGTGATCAACATGGTCAAGATTTGGAAAGGATTATCCATGATTTTGATATGACAGATGGACAGGTATTGTTTTCCACTGAAAAGATACCACCAGAGGCTCTTGCTGCAGTTTATAATATTGCTGACTGCACAATCAACATTTCAGATGCGGAAGGTTTTGGACTTTCAGCACTGGAGTCATTGGCTTGTGAAACGCCAGTTATTGTTACAATGACCGGTGGCCTACAGGAACAAGTAACTGATGGCGAGCAATGGTTTGGTGTGGGTATTGAGCCATCATCACAGGCCGTTATCGGCTCACAATCTGTACCATACATTTATGAAGATAGGCTCAATAAAGATGATTTTATCAATGCTTTATTAAAAATACATAACATGTCTGAGTCAGAAAGGCGTGAAACTGGTAAAATGGGTAGAGCACATGTGCTTAATAATTATGGATATGAAAGGTATGCCGAAGAATGGGATAGTTTGTTAATGGAAATTCATGATAAATATGGATCATGGGAAAACAGGACCGGGTATAAGACTTGGGATTTTACAGAGGTTAAATAATGAAGAAAAAAATATTTGTTGTAGCGCCGGCCTTAAGTCGGTCTGGATATGGAGTGCATGCTCGTACAGTTTTAAGAGCGCTGCGCACTAGAGAAGATGAATTTGATATCTATTTGCACAACTTGAACTGGGGATCCTCGTCGTGGATTTATCAAGATGACGAAGAACGTCGTTGGGTAGATGAGTTGCTCCTGAAAACAGTCAAACACCAGCAGAATGGTGGAACTTTTGACGCGTCGATACAAGTTACTATCCCCAATGAATGGCAATTAATTGCACCGATCAACGTTGGGGTAACTGCGGGCATTGAAACAACTAAAGTTTCTCCACAGTGGATTGAGAAGGCTAACATGATGGACAGGATTATTGTTGTTTCAAACCATGCAAAATATGTGTATGAAAACACAATTTATGCCTTTCAGGGTAACAACGAAGGGTCTAGCGAACACCCAGTCACTGAGCATAAATGCACTACTCCTATTGATGTAGTTGGATATCCAGTGTTACAACACGATCCTGAAGAACTAGATCTTGAATTAGATTACGACTTTAATTTTCTGGTTGTCGCCCAGTGGGGACCTAGAAAAAATGTTCCAAACACAATTAAATGGTTTGTTGAAGAGTTTCACGACCAAGAAATCGGTTTAGTGTTAAAGATTAATATTGGAAAGGATTCAATCATCGATAGATTCCACACGAATAGAAATATTGAAGCTGTCCTGGGTGAATTCCCAGATAGAGTATGTAAAATTTATTTGCTTCATGGGGACCTTACCGATGGACAAATGACATCTTTATATCAAAATCCAAAAATTAAATCTTTGATTAACTTGTCACATGGCGAAGGTTTTGGGTTGCCTATTTTTGAGGCAGCATATAATGGTATGCCAGTGATGGCTCCTGATTGGAGTGGCCATGTAGACTTTTTATACACACCGGTTAAGGATAAGAAGACCAATAAGGTGACCAATAAAGCCATGTTTAGCAAGGTGCCCTTTACAATGCAACAGGTAGCAAAAGAGGCTGTCTGGGATGGTGTTGTGCAGGAGGACTCTATGTGGTGTTATCCTGAACAAGGTAAGTTCAAAATGAGACTTAAAGAGGTCGTAAAAGATTATGGTAGATTTAAATCACAAGCTACTAAGCTTCAAAAATGGATTTGCAAAACTTTTACAGAGAAAAATCAATACAAATTATACACCGACTCGTTTATGGAGTCTTTTCCAGAACATGATGTTGATGAGTGGTTTGCTGAATTAAATCATGGGATAGAGGTGCATGAGGGGTAATTATATATTCAGTGCTGATATATTCTTGTCTAAGAATTTTATTGGCGGGGGCGAAGTCAACAATGAAGAGTTGATTGCGTTGCTTAAGGAGCGCGGCCATTCGGCACACAAGCTTGTTAGTACTCAACTTACACCGAATATCATCAATAATAATCCAAATATTAATTATATAATTGCTAATTTTATTGGGCTAAGTGAAGAAAGCAAGCTAGCTTTGCAAGGTAAGAAATATATTATTTATGAACATGATCACAAATATCTAAAAAGTAGGAACCCCGCTGATTATCCAGATTATAAGGCACCAGCCAGTGAAATTGTTAATAAAGATTTTTATAACAACGCTTTGGCTGTCTGTTGTCAGAGTGGATTTCATGCTGATATTGTTAGAAAGAACCTAAACATCAGCAATGTTATCAACCTGAGTGGGAATCTATGGTCAGAACCTGCACTCATTAAGATTGAATCTATTTTGGAGATGGAAAAGAAAGATATATATTCAGTGCTTGAATCCCCTATATGGCACAAGAACACCAAAGAAACAATAGAATTCTGTAAATATAAGAATTGGAATTATGAACTGGTAAGCTCTAAAGACTATTTTACTTTTTTAAGCAAACTTGGAGTAAACAAACGATTTCTTTTTTTGCCAAAGACGCCTGAAACTTTATCGAGGATTGTAGTTGAAGCTAAAATGATGGATATGGTTGTTGTGACGAATAAGAATGTTGGTGCTACTAAAGAAGAATGGTTTTCTCTTGGTGGTAAGGAACTGATAAAGTTGATGAGATCAAAAAGGCAAGAGATACCGCAGTTGATAGAGGGGATATTTAATGGACACTCACTTTAAAATCATTACTTCTTTTTATAACGTTGAAACATGGATTCGTGCAACAGTTAATAGTGTTCTTTTGCAGACTTATGCAGATTTTGAGTGTATTCTCACTGACGATATGTCAACAGATAAGTCTAGCGAGTATATAAACGAGCTTATAAAAGAAGATAGTAGATTCACGTTGGTCCAAAATAAAGAAAAATCAACTGCACTGGCAAACAATGTTAATGCAATTGAGCGTAGCAAGCCATCAGATCAAGACGCCATTATTATCTTGGACGGCGATGATTGGTTGGCTAGCCCTCTATCACTGGAGATACTCAATAATGCTTATAAGTTCAAGAAATGTTGGATGACTTATGGAAGTTATATCGAATACCCTAATGGCAGGAGAGGAGACTTTTGCAAACAAGTACCTAAATCGGTTGTTGAAGAGAACTCTTTTCGCGACATTCCGTGGGTGTTTTCTCATTTGAAGACGTTTAAATATGCACTATGGAAACAAATAAAAGGGGACGATCTTATAGATCCGAAAACTGGCAAGCATTTTACGAAAACACAAGATCTTGCTTTTATGTATCCTATGCTGGAAATGTCCGGACATAACACTACTTTCATTGACGAGGTTTTGTGTGTGTATAACTTAGCTAATCCGTTAAACGATCATAAGGTTGACCACACTGAACAACTCAGAATTGAATCTCATATTAGAGGGAAACAAAGATACCTTCCCATAAAGGAGTTGTAAAAGTGATTACGTGTGTATTACAAGGGGGATTAGGTAATCAAATGTTTCAAATTGCTGCATCTAGTGCTTTAGCTTGGCGTAACAAAGATGTTGCTGTATTTGATTCAGGCAATCATTACCTACCTTTACAAGGTAGAAAAGCCTTAAATTATACGGATAATATATTTAGATCGGTTGAATTTAGTAATTCTGTATACCCCTCACACATTTATAGAGAATCACATCACCATTATGAGCCGATACCGTATCGTAAGGATACAACGCTGTTTGGATATTTCCAGTCTGAAAAATATTTTGCAGATTATCATGAAAGAATAAAAGAACTATTTTCCCCTGACGAGATAACCAAACAATACATAATTGAAAAATATGGCGAGGCTTTATCCGAAGAGATTGCTTCTATACATGTTAGAAGGGGGGATTATTTAAAGTTTAAAGATGTTCACCCTACGTGTACAAAAGAATATTATATAGAAGCTATGTCAAAATTGCCCGCAAATACGAATTATATGATTTTCAGTGATGATCCAGACTGGTGTTTGGAAAATTTTAATATGAAACAGTTTAGGGTTATCGAAGGAGAGGCGGATTATATTGATATGTACATAATGTCAATGTGTAAAAATAATATCGTTGCTAATAGTAGTTTTAGTTGGTGGGCTGCTTGGTTGAATAGCAATAAAAATAAAAAAGTTGTGGCACCAAAAAATTGGTTTGGACCATCGGGACCGCAAGATCAACAGGATGTGGTTCCTTTTCACTGGGAGAGAATATAATATGAAAAGTAGTATCACAGATGGGTCTCAATATGTAGAACTTGTTACGCATGCGTTGCATGATAATTTTACGTTTAAATATTTTAAAAGACATCCGAAATACAAAGAAGTTTTAGAACATGTTTCTTATGAGCAGGGGCTAGAATATATTAATATTGCTGTGGAACAAGATCCTGAACTACTCAATTATGTTAATAAATTTTCCGAAAATGACAAAATTGGTACTCCTATGGTCTCTAAATATTCAATTGGGAAATTTTCTCCAACAACTTTGAGATATATTAAGGTATTGAGTGATTTGCGTTTATTGTTTGGACCACTGGATGACATGAATATTATAGAAATTGGTTGTGGCTATGGTGGACAGGCCAAAATCATAATGGACGTCCACAAGGTAAAATCATATACGTTTATAGATTTGCCGCCGGTGACAAAATTAATTCGCAAATATATGAATAATTTCAAAATTGAAACAGATATGAATTTTCTATCCTCTGAGGATTTTACAGAGCACCTTCTGGGTGAATACGACTTGGTGATTAGCAATTATGCGTTTTCGGAGTGTTCAAAAGAAGCTCAAGACACTTATATATCTTCTGTTTTAAATAAAAGCAATAGAGGGTATATGGTGTATAATTTTACTAGTCATATTTATGGCGTAGATTCATATTCCAAAGAAGAGATATTAAATTCTATAAAAAATGAAATTCTACTTACAGAAGAAAAACCATTAACACATCCCGATAACTGTGTTATATTTTGGGGGCAACATGACAAAACCAAGTCTAAAAATATTGGATAGTAATTTTTCTCATACATTAGATAAATGGGGGTTTGATACGTGCAGCGACGGACTTGAGCCGCAACTTTTTAAATGGGACAGACATATTACTCAAGATAATGATTTAGTTGTATTTACAGACAGGCATCTACACAAACATATTGTTTGTAATGTCAACGCAGATAAAAAAGTAGGCTTGATATTAGAACCACGTGTGATACACCCATGGGCATATGACATTATATTGCATGCTGAAGATTACTTAGATTTAATATTGACATTTGACGAAACTCTATTAAAAAGAAGTGATAAATATTGTAAATTCACTGTAGGATCTTGTAGGTTTAATAAAGAAGAAATAAGAATACATGAGAAAAATAAATTAGTTTCTATAATAGCTAGCAATAAAACGATAGCGCCAGGACATAGACTCAGGCATGAAGTTGTAAAGACATTTGATAACAAAATTGATGCGTGGGGGAGCGGGTATAAAAGATTTGATAACAAAATTGATGCCCTGGGGGATTACTTTTTTTCAATTGCGATAATGAACGAAAAGGTTAATAACTATTTTACAGAAATTCTCACGGATGTTATCTTATCGGGGACAGTGCCTATTTTTTGGGGCTGTGATAATATAGGAGATTATTTCGATAAAAGGGGTATGTTTGTTTTTAATGACCTTAATCAGTTAAAAAACATTTTAAACATCATTTCAAAGGAAAAGTATCTTGAAATGATGCCATATATTAAAAAGAACCATGATTTAGCATTGGAATATATAAGCACAGATGACAATGTTTATAAGATCATTAAGGGTAAACTGCTATGAATTATTTAGTATTAGGATCATCCGGCCAGATAGGTAGCCAATTAGTTAATTTTTTAATTGAGAGGGGAAAATCGGTTGACACTTTTGATATTGTTGATGACAGTTTAGAAGATTTACGAATTAAAGATAATGAACTTCTACAACGAAAGATACAAAAAAGTGATTTTATTTTCTTCTTGGCTTTTGATGTTGGTGGCTCACGATACTTGTCAAAATACCAACATACATTTGATTTCTTGCAAAACAACATTAAACTCATGAGTAACACTTTTGATTGTTTAAAAAAACACCAGAAGCCTTTCATCTTTGCGTCTAGTCAAATGTCTAATATGAGTTATTCTCCATACGGAGTGGCAAAGGCAGTTGGAGAGCGATTTACGGACTCTTTAGGTGGTTTAGTGGTAAAATTTTGGAACGTATATGGCCCAGAAAAGGATCTAGATAAGGCACATGTAATTACTGATTTTATTTTGAAGGCAAAAAATTCTGGTGTTATTGATATGATGACAGATGGCACCGAAGTCAGGCAATTTTTACACGCTGATGATTGTTCTAGGTGTTTATTGATTATGAGTGAACAATTTGAAAGCCTGGACAAAGAAAAAGAGTATCATATTACGAATTTTAAATGGAATAGCATTAAAGAGATAGCAGAGATTATCGCTGCAGCCTTTGAAAACGCACATGTTATACCGGCAAAATCAAAGGACGTGGTACAAAAAGATAAAAGAAACGAGCCTGACGAGTATATATTAAATTTTTGGAATCCTGAAATTGATATAGAAGAAGGTATTAAAATGATCATTGAACAAATGGAGAAGATAAAATGAAAAAGATACTGGTTTTAGGCGCTGGAGGTTTTATTGGCGGCGCAATGGTTAAAAGACTGAAAACAGAAGGTAACTGGGTTCGTGGTGTGGATTTGAAACACCATGAATATTTTGATATTACAAAATTTGCTGATGAGTTTATTATTGGCGACCTTAGAGATCCCTCTGTATGTGGCGAGGTTGTCACAGAGGACATCGATGAAGTGTATCAGTTCGCTGCCGATATGGGAGGCGCGGGGTTCATTTTCACAGGCGATAACGATGCTGATATTATGCACAATTCAGCAACTATTAATTTAAACATTGCCCAGCAGTGTGTTGTTAAAAAAGTTAAAAAGGTGTTCTACTCATCCTCTGCGTGTATGTATCCTGAACACAATCAGATGGATCCAGATAATCCAATGTGTTCAGAGGATTCTGCTTACCCTGCTGCACCAGATAGTGAGTATGGCTGGGAGAAGCTTTTCAGTGAAAGGCTCTATATGGCTTTCAATAGAAACTATGGGCTTGAAGTAAAAATTGCACGGTATCACAATATCTTTGGACCAGAGGGTACCTGGGATGGGGGCAGAGAAAAGGCACCTGCCGCAATATGTAGAAAAGCTGCCCAGGCTCCAGAAGACTTCTTTATTCCAATTTGGGGCGATGGGAAACAGACACGTTCGTTTCTTTATATTGATGAATGTATTGAGGCCACGAGGCGTTTGATGGATTCTGATTTTATGGGTCCGGTGAATATTGGCTCTGAAGAAATGATTACAATCAATGGCCTTGCTGAAATGGTTATTGATATATCTAATAAAAAACTAAAAATTGAAAATATTGAAGGCCCAGAAGGTGTCCGAGGTCGTAATTCCGACAACGCTTTGATTCGCGAAAAGCTAGGTTGGGACTACTCACAGAGCCTCCGAGATGGGATGCAAAAGTTGTATGAATGGGTTAGCTTGCAGATAGAATTATAAAATATAAAAGGAGACTAAAATGAAACTTTCAAATCAAGCAATGGGTGCCGTTATGATGGCACTACAAAAGTGTATTATTGAACAGAGCGACATCGTGGAAATTTTAAAAGGATTTGACTTTGAACTAGGCACAATTGGTGATGATACAGAAACTCAACTGGTTGTCACAAACCCACCAGTTGTCTCTGCACCAGATGATGTCCTTGTAAAAGAAGCTGATGAATCACACACAGTAAACTAATATGCCAAAATACATTTATAAATGTGAGAAATGCGAAGAGGTATTAGAGGTTTTTCATTCGATGACCGAGAGACTTGAAATATGTGAATGTGAGGGTATACTTATTCGCATGCCAAATATGCCTATAGTGTTGACAAAAGACAGTTCTTCTGGTAAAATAGTTAAAGAGTATATCGAAGATGTAAAAAAAGAAGTAGAACAAGAGAAACACAGAATCCGAACACAGGAATATGAACCATGATTTTAACAACAAGTATAACATTAAATATTTTATTGGCTGTATATGTTGTGTGGCTACTGAGAAAAATGTGGGTTATTTCTGAGTCATTCGGTACTATATTTGATTCTCTAGATCACTTTGCAAATCATTTAAAGAGTATTCATGAATTAGAAATATTTTACGGGGACGAAACCCTGGCGGGTTTAATAGAACATTCCAAGGAAGTTGTATCTGATTTGGAAGCCCTTGAAATATTCTATTCACCAGAAGAAACTGAAGAGGAAACAGATGGCGAAGAAGAGACGGAAGAAGAGTAATTATTATTTTACAAAAGTCCACGAAGAAGCAATTATTAAATATAGTCTATCAAACTCACTAGAAGAAAGAACCGAGTGTTACGTTTTATACATTCAACCTGCTTTTCACGAGATGGTTGATAAAATCATTTATACTTACAAATTTACAAATCTACCCAACATCGATGTTTTAAAGGAAGAGTGTAAAATCTGGTTAACCACTATTTTGGACAAATATGATCCGAATAAAGGTTCAAAGGCTTTTTCTTATTTTAGTGTTATTACTAAAAACTGGTTTATCCACAAAGTTAAAAAGAACGCTCAGAGGACCAAACGAGAAGTTCAATATGAGGATATGACCAAAGAGATGGAACATATACATCTTGCAACTCATAACCAATATTATGCGTTGCGCACTGAAAAAGAATTTTGGCAACATCTTTGGACGGAGATACATTCATGGGAAAGTCTTAAGTTGAAGGAAAACGAAGAGAGGGTCTTACAGGCCATTAAAATTCTTTTTGAGAACTCCGATGATATTGAAATTTTTAATAAAAAAGCTGTTTATCTTTATCTGCGAGAAATTACAGGTCTTAACACAAAACAAGTTGTTAATAATTTGAACAAATTACGCGATAAATATAAAACATTTAAGAAAAAATGGGTAGAAGGAAAAGTTTAAAATATGCCTATTTATGATGTATGACAAAGAAAAATAATATAAATTCATGTCTAACAGAAGCTTTAGACAATATTCGCACCGATAGAAGTGTCACCAACTCATTGTTGGCAGATGTAATTTTGTATCTTAAAAAATCCGAAGAAAACTACAAGGACGTTGGCACGATTGCTGCTAAATATATGGAAACATTGCAAAGATCTAATGAGCAATTAGTGAAAATTGTATCTTTAATGCAAAAAGACCAGGATACTAACGCACAATTAACTGACAAGGATAAAAGTGAAATATTTGATTTGATTCAGGAAATGAAATGATATGCCACAAAGTACAAATTTTGGCCGAGACAACATACTAACTGCTCCTGCTGGTTCACGCTATAGAGAAAAGACATCCGGCTGGGGTGCGCTCAATTTAAATATAACTAGAAACACTTATAAACTAGATGCTTTATATGGCACTGGGCCTTATGTGGGTACCGTCTTGCGAGTAGACAGTCCGACAGTTGAGAATAACGTCATACCTGAGAACTCCATGGGCGCTGATCCGGTTTTTGAGGGTAAAATTAGAATAAAAGTGGCGTTTTTCGATAGCCTGCATTCATGCATGTGGGATGTTGATAACTACGCAAAAGCCCAAGAAGGGTTTCATCATGGACAAATAGATGCTTTTCCGACCGCAATTGGAGACACAACACCGTCTGTAGGTAGTAAAGTGTTGTGCGATATTGGAAATATAAACAATATGACCAATATCACTTTTAGGTCACCCTCTAAAGTGTCTATTAAAAAGACTGGTACCACCCCAGGCGGAAAGAAGCCTTTTAAAAAGAAGTGTGATAGCTGCGGTGAGAAAGCTCCTGGCGATCCGTTAGATAATGCATCTAAATCCCCTAACAATACCAAAGCGCTACCTTGTTTACCCAAAGGTCATAAACCACCGAGTGCAAAAGAAACAGGAAGTAAAGCAGTGAAAGGTGATGGGAACGCAAGTGACGAAGCTAACGATATTTTAACACGCTGGAACAATCTTACAAATAGAAAGAAGATTCCTGGAACTAATTGGTTTGGTGATATTGGTGGGCAACCGACAATAATATACCAATCAAATAAATGTGATTTGTTACAACAATTTGAACTTATTCTTTATTATAATTCTGTGCGTAATTTTGATAATGAACTTTTTGAAAAACACTTGGTACCAGCGATTAAAGAAATGATCTCTGGGGGCTCTGCATCTGGAAACCAGAGAAATTTTTTACTTGTTATACCTAAGTCTCCATGGACCAATAATGTCCTCGGCGGTAGCTCAGTTTTACAACAGATAAAAACAAAACTGACAGAGAGTTTTACAGATCTCGCCCCCGACAATATACAACTACTTTCTATTATAGCCAGCGACAACCAGGCTGTAAGCGATCTGCAAGCCCTGATTGATAGTGATAATTTCAAAGAGGCACCTACGGGTATTTCAAGTGCTAGGTTAGTCGCCTCTCCTGGCAGCGGCCAACAAGCAAGTAAAATTGCAGAACTTATGAGCAATAAGAAAGTGGATAACTCCATCGCCGCTGAAGTCAAATGCGAGGTCATAGTAAGTGGTGATGATTCTAGCAGTTTGCAGTCTTTAGAGGGAGTCAATATAAAACCCATTAATGCAAGCTATGCAGATTTAGCGAAATCGGCTGCTTCTTATCAAGGTACAGGCGGTGGCAGTCCAAAAACTTTAAAAGCACCCTGTGGCACACACTATGGAGACGAGCAAAATTGGCAAGCATTCTCAGAAGTCACAAACAAAGCAGAATATGAAGCCCTGTTACAGGGAAGGATCCCTGGTACAAGGTTCAAGTGGAGACATTTGATTCCTAGTTGGAATGCTTCTCCAAACAAGCCAGGGGCATATGAGGTTGCTGCCGGTGTTTCCATTGAAGTCAATAAAGCAAAAATCTATGAGAATCTTTATAAAATTGCAACTGAGATGGAGAAATTGGTGAAAGCAGCTTTCCCAGCTACACATACACGTGGTGTAAAAATTGGTGGGGCCAGTGCATATCGTAATCTGGCTGTTAACTACGCTGTTGATAGCGAAGGCAAACTGAAACGAGCGAAGAGGAGCCCTCATATGACAGGCCGAGCTTTAGATGTCCGTATTAAAGATGCAAACAGCACCATCATCCCCCCTAGAAAAGTAGCAGATGCATTTAAACAACATGCCACAATAAAAGGTGGTCTAGGGCTGTATCCTGGAAAATTCACTCATTATGATTTAGGGGTTACTTCAAGCGATATGTTAGCTGTTTTTCCAACACACGATCCATGGGAAAGTTGGGATCAAAAAAAGCTGGTTCCATGGACGTCTACTACCAAACAAGCGTTTTCCAGAAAGCGCGACGGTGACGGCAGTGCCGTTTGGATTGATGGAAATTCAGAGGGGTTTAAACTATCTTGGGATATTGGCCACAACAAAACAAATAAGTCTCCCGATGGTGATGGAATAACCGACAAAGATAGCGAAGGCTTAGTATTTGATGACATGTTCGACGATCAAACAGAAGCATCTTGGGCGTCAGCTGAGTGGATTTTAACCCCAGAACAGGAACGTGCAGAGGAAATCTCTAGCAAGGTTAGTAAAGAAAAAGACCCTGACAAGCCTAAAAAATCAGATGCAAGCAACGCACAGCCAAAACCAGCGCCGTATAAGAGAAGAGATAAAACTTGCCCGCAGAGAATGACAATGGGAACTGTGGGTGCCAATAATGGCTCTGCAAATCCTGCATTGGCTATAACCAATCCATCGCTTATAGACGCAGATGGCTCCACTAAAAGTGGAAATTGGCAAAAGATATCATTGAACATCGCTAGCTAGAGAAAGACTATGACTAATATTGATAAAAACCTTGAAAGCAGATTCGCTGAACATTACTTTGCCTGGGCCGACAAAGAAAACTTTATTTTTAATTTCTTTGGAACACACTTCCCCCGCGTGTATGTTTCTTTTACTCCAACTGAAAAGATGTGTAAATTATATAATTCATGTTCTCCGATCCCAATCGCTGTCCATCCTTTTGCCGCTCCAGCTTTTCAGATGGTCTTCGAAGATCTTCATACAGCAATTGATAATATGAAAATGCCCGATGGTACGCCATTTGTACTCGAAGAAGGAGACCTATTTTCTCCTTTGTCTTCGTTACATTGTCTAGGTGATTCTCCAATGGGCGCGTCGGCAACTAACGTTATGGCTTCTACGAAGCCTGATTGTTTAAAAAGCGCTGGGATGGGCTTGTACAAGAAAACATGCTATGAGCCGGGTGCTCATGGTGCTAAATGCCCACATGGAATTGATTACCATTCATATGGTGTTGGTGTTTATGTGAAGGAAGGAGAAAATCCATCTGTTAACAAGAGTGAAGCTGCAAGCTTGATGAAAGCAGGTGATCTACATCAATTTCCTGAACAATTTATTGCGATTTTTATAAGGTATGGGTTTCAATGGGGTTGCGACCAAAAAGTCCTAGCGTACAAAGATAACGCCTCTGTCCACCCAGCTAGATTCACTCTTTCGGCTACACCTGAGAATGTGTGGGAAAAAGCCTCCAAGGGTAAAAAGTTGCCGGCATGGGGGTCTAATCGTAGCATGACCCAACCGGCCACTACTATTATGCAATATTGTGCAAAGCGTTTCGCTAAAAAAGAGGCCAGCGCGATATTTAAATAAAATAGATAAGTTTTCTAATTATAGGTACTTGTAGAGTACAGGAGATACTATGGCTCTTCCATTAAGACTTTTTAAAAAAGCTGTCTCGCGTGGTCTTAGAAAAGACGAACACGAGGATTTTAATAATTTATCTGAAGACGAGAAAAAAAGCTTTTTAGGTTGCTTTGGTAATAAAATTAAAGAAGCTCTCCCGCGATGGAATGCTACTGAATCGGAATATATTTTAGGTGGACACAAAGAAGATCTCAACTCTTGGATCGTGATGGGTCGCGACCGTATTGATAGCCGTATGTCGGGGAAAGGTGGACAATGCCATACGCAAGCGTTCAGTATTGATTTAGTCGCAGGGTTAAGAGGTTATAAGGTTGTACTAGGAGATGATAACAAGTATGTCAACCCTAGCCCAGCGTTAGATGCTGCTCGTGTTTATATAAGTCAAAAATCAGATGTTGATTCCCATTTTGGTTTGGCTTTTGGACGTCAGGGTGATTCTAATGAAAAGTCTGCTGTTGTTGCCAAAGCTGATGCAGTTAGAATAATTGGAAGAGAGAATATAAAAATTGTAACACTGAGACCTCCTGCAAAAAATTCTCAAGGCGGAGATGTTGTAAGTCTCGGAGGGGTTGATATAATAGCAGGTAACGACAGCAGAGATTTACAACCAATGGTCAAAGGTGACCATTTGGCCGCCGCTCTGGAAAGATTGTCTGAAATTTTAGCAGAGTCTACATCGATGACATATAATACTATTGTAAGTCAAACAAAATTGAATGTAGCTCTCATGTCTCACACACATATACTTTGGGCCGGCGTAGTTGCTCCCGATCCATTGGTAATGTATCAAGCTCCCGCAGTCGTTTCTGAGCATATATTTCAGGCGGCTATTGGTACTATTATTACACAAATTAACTTAACTATGTGGTCAATTAATTATTTAAAACCATATGGCGGTAAATATATTAACAGCCGTTGGAATAACGTTAACTAAAAAGGTGAAAAAGAATGCCGCAAGGACAAAAAGAAGGTTTTCAATCTAATGCAACACATAAAATAAAGCAAGAGACGGGCATATTTTTAAAACCTGCCCCCGGGGGAGATCTTTTATTTACTGCCCAGGCAGGCACTTTAATAGTTGTTATAGACGAGTTTATGGGTCCTTCAGCGAAGTGGCATATGATCACCATAGCTGATCCTGAAAATCAATACTCTTTCGGTAATTTTGGCAAGCTTTTGTATATAGATTCGTCTCAAGTTACAAAAATGCCTCACATTGGACACTCCCTTCCACGCATATATACGTGCAAAAGGAACAATTTTGCTATAACACCAGATTGGCGCACTAGAGAAGAATATGAGCCCTTTTTAGATAAAGAAACTTGTGAATATCAATCAATCGCAATCCCTCGCGATGAACAAGGAATGTCTTATAAAACCACTACAATTCTTTCTGATGGTGTTAAAGGTACGGAAGTCTTGCGGGAAGCAAGAAGAAGGGGTGTTATTAACTTATTGGAATATTATGATAAGCAAAGAAGTGCGTCTTATGTTGAGCACTTGCTTGATGCTTTTAGGTTTTCACACATTCCAGATTCATTTGGGGACAATCCTGCTGAAGGCTACTATATTGATGATAGACCTTATGCTCCTTTGAAATTTTTAGTGAGAGTTCCTGCAAAATATTTTGATGCTGTTCCAAGAAATTTAGAATCTTTTGAAGATATGATGTATCGCGAAGGTTGGTACGATAGGGGATGGAATGAGGTTAACTTTATTACAGAAACCTTCGAAGAAAAAATTAATCGCGTAGCTGACAGACTTGAAGAATATGCACAAAATATTGCTGATTCTGGAGGAGATGTTGTTGGTCTTAATTTGAGCCAAGAAGCTGAACGAATTAGATTGCTTTTCTCTGAAGTTAGGGCACTGGTTGAGGAAAATGGTATAACATGGACCCCTGATTGTGGCAAGATTATTGAATTTGGTATAGCATCAGATTATAGAGGTCTAGCCTATGTGTCCTACAGTGATGATTTAGAGGATTCTACTTTGCTGAAGATTGGATTTTCTAGGTTTAAAAAAACCGAACCAATGAATTGTCCGCGAACTTTGGCTTATTTGAATAGACTCGATGACATGGACACTTATTTCCAAAATAATTCCATGGGGCCATGGTCGGAGTTTGTTAGTGGGTACGTTTTCCCTCCTGTCGCCGTGCACCCCGAGGCTGGCGGTTCCCCATTGCCAGAAACTAGAGTTACGGCACCCTCTGAGGGTTCAAATTTAAAACGCGATGTCTGCGGGGTTATGAAAACGATTGAGCATGCCGTAGACACCATTTCCGAACATAAGAGGGATTTTGATGCCAAAAGACGAGAGAAGCAGGGCATGCCACCATTAGATAAGGAAACTAAAGAGAAAGAAGATAACTTTTTTAACAATCCGCAAGTACAAGAACTTATGGCATCTTGCTCTAGGGATGCTTTTAGTGAAATTGGCGACGTCGTAACGCAAAACATACCAAAACTTTTAAAAGGTAAAATGAACATAGAACAGTTTTACCATTCGGTTATTAATAAGGTTGGTATTTTTGATTTAATTAACTTTATCCTCTCTTGTATTACTGCCAATATGACACTAATGGATTTCCTTGAAGCCTTCTGTAAATCAGTTCTAGACTTTCTACCAACAGATGATTTGATGAGAATGTATGACTGTTTGGATCCGTGGGTCAAAGCAGAGGTGGCTGCCTTCTCAAAGGCCCTTGACGGAAACAACTTTGAAAAGGAGTGGGCAAATTTCGCTCAAAAAACAGTACAGGGTTTTCGCAACTCGGTTGCATTTGAGGCCACAAAACAGGAACAGAGAGAGGCTATGAATTCCCTATATTCAAAGCCGACATTGCTCGGTGGTTCCCCGTCACAAGAATTGGCTCGCAACTTACTCAATAATAACATCGATGCACAAGCGTGTGCAATCGCTGATAAGTATAATAAACCTAAAACTCCTATAACCTTATCATATCCTCTAGATCCCAACGATCCAGATAATCCAGATAAACTAGGCACTCATGATTCTAATGATGCTAATCTCCGCTCAGTGCTTAACTCGTTAGTGCCCGGTCCAATGATTTGGGACTGTATGCAAAAATCGTTAACTGATGAAAAATTAGAAAATGCTTGTTGGCAATTAATTGATCACTTGAGTGATCTTTATAAAACTGGACAAAAGGTAGCCGATTTCGTTATGCACCTACCTCCAATGCCAGATGACTTCCCAGTTGCAGATTTGTTGAAGTTTATCATGAAACAGGTCAAAGAGATGATTATCGCTCTTGTTGCCGAAGTTATTATAACGATTGTTAAAGAGCTATTAAGAGCAATCAAGGAAGCATGCCTGCCACAAGCCTTAACTGAAGAGTTCTACGGCGGCGCTGATTTAAGACAGTTCTTACCTCCAAACGCCCCGGAGCAAGTTTTTGGCGATTTCAACTTTCCAGCCGGCATGTTTGACCCACTGAGCAACCTATTGGATGATTTGTCTTCTATGTTGTTGCCTTCAGAGTTGTGTTCGTTATTATCTGGAGACGCAACTCCAGACACGACGAAGGTTGTAAGAGGTTTAATTGCCGAAAGGTATCCTAATTTAGAGTTGGAATGTGGGGTTAGCATTGAAGATCTTATGTCAAGATTGGGTGCTTATGCTCCAATAGAAATGTGCAACGATATAGATGACAATAAGCACAGATCTCCAGCTTCTCCGCTTGGGTTGTTGTGCGAGCGTGACAATCAAAAAATTAATTTTAGAAGGAAGCTGTTGAGCGGAAAAATGTCCTCGGACGAGATTGATAATCAACTTGAACAAAATAAAAGAGATAGACAAAAGAAGTTAAGAAAATACATCGATATGATGCGAAGAGGAAACCCCCTGGAAGAAATGCTCCCAGATATCATGTCCGCGTGCGGTATGAACGCCGCCGGTGGAGCAGGCCAGGGTCTTGTTCCTCGCGATATCCCATCACTTTCTTTTATGACAGATAAATTATCTAACGCTATGTTTTCTTTAGTTGAATCAGCTTTCAATAAAGAGATCTCTACATACCCTGATACAATTATTGTGAGAACACCCATGATGCCAGACTTAACCATGGTTTCAGGTAATACTGGTAATATATTGGTAGATGGAGCCGTATCTCAACTGCAGTCAATTAGTGACAAATATGATTCCGCTGAAGACATGAAAAAACTTGAGATGTTGACAGGCTATATGGCCTCAAACGGCGGCTTCATGATGATTGATAAAGTTGCCCCTGGTTTAAAATTTCTTATGGGCTCTCCTGAAAGAATAAGAAAAGTTGATGGAAACGGCGCTATCGACGTTAACTACAATGATGATCATGCCGCCTACGCTTTTGTTGTGCCCTACACTAAAGGTATGAAATTAGCCAAACCTGCACTCCTTACACAACTTCAAAAGTGGACCCAAGAGACAATGGGTGAGATAACAGAGCGTCAAATGGATTTACAAGACTTGGAAAGTGTTCCTATAGACGCCAGATCTGATGATCAGAAGGAGAAAATAAAGGACTTAAAAGACAAAATAGGTGCCTTAAGGGGAGACGATGACTCCGGTTTGAAATATCTTGTTAAGAAGTTGAACAAGGCAACCGAAAAATATAACAAGGACAAAGCTCTCGCCATATATGAAGAGACGGGAGATCCCCTTACTGTTATTAATTTCCAGATTCTTAGTAAAACTCAAGCTATATCTTTAGGTCAGGCTTCTACTCCGTATAGCAAATACTTTATGAGAGTTTTAGATGTTGATCAGCAGACCGTCCTGGAATATACATGGGATGAAGGGGAGTTTATAAATGCGTCCGCTACAAAGGGTTTTACATACCTTGAGGATGGATCAACTTATCAAGCTTCAACCTTCGCTAATATCCTAGCTCAGTCGTTTGAACTGGGACCACCAGGATCTGGAAGTCCAAATGTCTTTGGGTTAAAAGAAATTACTGAACTCCCGGGTTTTTCGGAAGCTGCCGCAGGCACCATCCTTGAGGATGCTGGCATTTGGGATACTCCATTGATTGATTTTTTCAAGAGAGATTTATTTCATGGAACCTATCTTTCTAAACTTAGAAGTACTCTTCTTTATACTTTGAAGTCTCCACTATTCAGGGCCGATGTTCTAACAAAAGTTAGATTTACACCTCCCGTTGATGCGAACACTTGTTCAAAAGACAACGAGGGCAAACAGGTGAAGTCTATATTAGATATGGAGACGGCCAAGACACAAGCAAAGGACCAATATGATGAATCATGTCATAGTATGCTAGATGCAGAACAAGCATATAAAGACGCTAATGCGACTGCATGTATTTATTTGTTAATAAAGGCGTTTGCCATCGAAGAGTTCATGAAGAGTATGTTCACTTTAACTCAATTTAGAGCTTCTAGTGAGATGGCTGCTGGTAGTGTCTTCCCGGGCCTTTTATCAGACCCAGGGGTAGCTGAATACTTATCTTTAGTGATATCAAAGAAAATTTCTATGGAAGGCTTCGCTACATCTTCGACGTTTAAATCCTCTTTGAGAAAAACAATAGATGCAAGAAAAGCGGCTGAACCTATTCTCCGTGATCCTTTTACTGGTGATATTGTTTATAAAAAAGGATCAGTTGGAAGTGGAGGGGTTGAATCAACTGCAGACATAGAAACTCAAACCTCTTCAGATGTTAATAATATATCCGATTATGAATCACAGTTGAAATTCTTAATAAAAGAGCAAATTTCAACAATAGGTTCGTCTATTGATAAAGTTTTTGATGAAGCTTTGGGCACTGTAGGGCTCAATTTGTATCAACAATTCATTGATTTTGTTGTAGATGTGCCCAAAAATGCATATTCTAAACGTCTGTGGGAGAGTGTCACACTTAATGGCGCACAAGATAATGAAAATGCTAGTAAAAATATAGATTTTCGTCCTGTTTTTCCATCATTAAATTTTGAAGGAAAGTTCATTATTGAAAGATTTTTTAGAATTAGAGATAAAGAAGAGTATGAACTGGACTCTGTTATTGAGGACTCCAAAGAAGCAGCCGTTGGTATTTTTGAAAGTGATGCTTTTGCAGCTGCCGTCAAAGACCGAGTAGGTGGCCCAGGGAATCGCTTGCCCGGTATTAATAATGATGGCTTAGGAATAGAAGAGGGGCCGTGGGAGCTTGATAGTCTACATTACGAAAATGGTGAATTTGAATCTGATTCACAGTGGACTACACCAATTCACTTGGGTGGAGTGGTTAATGTCGCTGCATTTGAGGAGTGGTTAGACACAAATTCTTGGCTTATGGGAGGACAAGATGCTCAAATACCACTTAAAAGATATTTTAATTCTGTAGAATATGGGATTAGACTTTGTTATCTACCGCCTTTGAGTTTGTACGAGGGTCTCTATAACGAAGGGGCAATAACGGGATTTTCTAAGGGCAGTGGTAAACCATCTACAGCGCTAATGACTAAAATTATGGATCTTTTTACATCTGAAGGGTGTCCATTCAAAATAGATCCAAATGTTAATTTATATACGATTCCAAATCCTGACATTGTTGCTTTTGAAAAGGCGTATGCCTTGTTTGAGGCTCCAGAAATGCAAACACTTGACCCATCCATGATGGGTCAAAAGGTATCTAACCCCGATGCAACATCTGAATATACAAAGACTTCATACCTTAGACAGCCATGGGTACATACGATTCCATTGGTTGAGGTTTCCCAACCTTTATCTTTTAATGGCAATTCTCATGAAAACATGACAATGCGAGACCTTCAGGATGCAGTCAAGGAAATTTATTTAAATGAGGTTGTTGATGATGTTAGTGTTGCTAACCACTTGTCAAATGAATATTTACAAAATCATGGGTTTGAGGAGCTAATGGCTGGCCTATTGAACTCTCCAACGTTCCGCCTCTTAGTCGAGGATATATTCTCTGTGAAGAAGTTTCCCTCGCTGGTAATGATCTTTAATTCTGTTCTCATGAGAATTATTTTCCCAGATTCAGAAAATACTCTCAGAAGCACTCGTGCTTCAATAAAAATGTTACTGCATACTCTAGCAACTGAAAAAGACAGAGAGAAGTACTATGATTATGATGCTTCGCCTGCCGTTACCGGTAATACAGGGGCGATGGAGAGATCAGAGTATGATAACGAAGTAGATTCTACTAGGTGTTTTAAAGGTCCTAGTCCTGATTTTGATTTTGGCGGTTTGATGAATTTAAGTTTTGATTTAGATTTAAAACAAATGTTTAAATCTTTGGCAATCAACATCGATCCCAATTTTAGTGCGCTTTTTGATATGTTCAAGGCCGGTGAGATTTGTGAAATCACTTGGGCTACTTTATTTGAAAAATGGCCTATTAACTTTCCGTTTGGATGGGGACCTCCGCTGACTCCTTTCGGCATGATTGGTTTAAGTTTGGGCATGTTACCATGCGAGGATAATGCGTGCAAACAAGAGAAATGCGACGACGGATTACCACCACTTCCAACTGGTGATGACTTGTTCGATGAAATCACAACAGATATGACAAGTGCGGAAAAAGATGGGCTGATTTATATTCCTCAAGAATGGTCAGAATTGATTGAGGCAACCATAGCTGCGTGGTCAAAAATAGAACAAGACATAATGGATAAAGGCCAAGAGTGGACTATGAGTGCATATAGGTTTAAAAATGAAGGCCCCACTGGTACACCTTTAGGGTATTA
>Ga0098061_1000347_pt1 | contig 21668 bp, 12 predicted proteins | sample 22_taG_FD_92579 | JGI IMG/M metagenome (GOLD analysis project Ga0098061, IMG submission 92579) | Marine viral communities from the Subarctic Pacific Ocean - 22_ETSP_OMZ_AT15343 metaG | ecosystem: Environmental > Aquatic > Marine > Oceanic | place: Subarctic Pacific Ocean | collected 2015-01-20
GATGTAGCAGGAATCCAAGCGGCTCCTGTGGTCTTGTAGACCATCATATTGTTATCAGTGGTATTAAAATATAGCATACCATCTGCTAGTGCCTCATTGTCATTATCCGTTGTAGGGCCATCTTTAGTACCATTGTAAGTACCATAGACACCATATCCGGTAAAAGCTAGTGTAGGATCAGTCTCTGGACTTGCCTCAGTCATACTAGCAGAAATAACTATTGCAGTTCCATCTATTGATAATACATTTGCTCCTGCTGGTATTGATGAATGTCCTGTTACAACTTGTCCTACCTTTATATTTGTATTTGCTGATACTGTAATTGTAGATGAATCCTTTTCCCATTCCCCTGTAGGTGTAGGAATAGAACCTTGAGTTGATGTATCTGACATTTTGCCTAGATAAACATCATCAAAAGCATCAAAAGTATTTGCTACTGCATTGGCACTATTCTTAGCGGCAGTAGCTGAATTAGAAGCATCTGTTGAGTAGTGTAAAGCTGATCTAGCTGTTGAAGCTGCACCAGGAACTGCATCACCATACGCAGTACTTGCCCAACCCTTTGCAGAACCTCCGTATGTATTTGTACCTGCGGTAGCGGATTGTGAATATGTTTTTGAAGAATAATTTGCAGTATCTACTAATCCTGTTGCTGTTGCCCATTCCTTAGATGCACCTTTAGATGATGTTGTTGTTACACCAGTTCCTCCTACGGCCCAAGCTTTTGAAGAATGATCACTAGTATTAGATGGAGTATCACTAGAATATGTCTGAGAAAATCCATCAACTTTTGTAGCATAGGATATAGCAGTATTCTTATAATCCTCTGCATTCTGCATATACCCAGTAATGGTGGTATCATGAGCAGTTAATTGAGTATAGTTCACCGCATCAAGAGCATCAGTTCCAGCAGCTACATTTTTAATTTCTTTACTACTTGCTTCCCATTCATCATCAGTATCTAATCCTATTGATTCTATGGCTATATCCATAGCTTCCTGTGCAGTATGTAGGATCTGAGTATTACTACTATCTAGATCAACTTCTCTTATAACTGAACCTGGAGCATAGTCAACATTCTTAGTAGATCTGTTGGAAATCCGTTTAATAACTAATAAATCACCATTTCCTAAACTAGAAATAGACGAAGCATTATCTGTGTTATCTGTAGTTAAAGCTGCTAGAGTAGCATTAGGTACAATTGTAAGTATAGTTGGTGCGGTTAAACTATTAACATAGAATTCATCTCCACCACCTGCGGTAGTAGTTCCACCTGAACCTTTAAGTTTTACTCCCTCAACGTATACTTCTAGAATCTCATTAATAGACGGATCAATTTGTGTTCTAGTAGATAAATTAAATTTCCTATCATTAGGACTATCGTTAGAAGTGGTAGCATCTAAAGTATACTTATCAATACTAAAAGGGCCACGTTCTAATGGTACTGGTGCTGTCATATTACTATATAATTAAAGGTTCTGCCTAGTTTTTGAAGGATTTTTTAATTTATCTAAGAAAGTCTGTGATTCTGTTAATTTCATTAATTTAGGATTCTTCAATATCTGTAATTCAATACTTAGATCTAATAATTTTTTAAATTCAGGTGTCTTTAATAATATTGCACCTGCATAAGTTTTATTCTTTATTAATTCAGCTTCCACTTCTTGTTTGAAAGCGAGTAGATTAGCATCGGTTGAGAATTCTTTTATATTATCTAAATCTTCAATTACACCAGTTTTTAATGCATGTACTATTTTTTTAAATCTAGGCGTATTAAAGGAATGTCTATTATATTGTCCTGCTAATGCTCCATATACAAGTTGTTGTCTAGCAGTTAGAGGCATATACTTTCCTGTATCAGGTACTGAATATGTAGTCCACCTCTTAGGATGATCCCAACTTAATTTAAGTGCTCTAATTAATACTGAAGTATTATTCTCTTTAATTTTTCTCATCGAAACAGGTGCTAATACATTCTCAAGAAATCTCTGCGCCATACTCTCTTCTTTAGGAGAGAAACCTTTAAAATTTCCTTCTAAATCCATCATCCAGCAACACCCTCTTTTTATAGGATCATTCCTACCTTCTTCATCTAAGTCACCATCAGGATCTATAATGTATAGTTTTCTCTGTCTATCTACCCATGAATTAACTAATTTTGTAATAAAATCTAATTGTTCAATTTTATCTTTACTTAGTAAATTACCATGTCTATCTAGAACACCTTTATCCCCTTTCTCTTTAGGTACTATTCTACTTTTAATTTTAGCTTGAGGTAGGAAAGCTCTATTTTGTACAGACCTTGCTATACCTTTCCGTAAACTTTCATAGAAGACAGGATTCAACCATTCGACTAAATAATCATTAATTATTTTAGAAGGATCAGAATAAGGGTGATCCAAACCTGGAACACTAAATAGAATTTCTTTCAATCCTTGAAGAGCCATTTTATCAGTGAAGAACATTCCTGTCTGATAGAATATTTGTCTCATTAATTCTTCGGACTTTTCATCGTGTTTAAAAGTCTCTCCTGCTTCCTCTAAGGATTCCATTTCTAATATTAGTTCCTCATATAGAGCTATCATTGCTCCTGCAACTACAGGAGTAGTTATAGGATCTGCCCTACCAGTAGGAATAGAATGTAATGTACCATCTTGAATATTTCTAATAGTGACATCAGGAACTAATCTATTATCTTCAGTATTTAAATCTCTAGTATTAATATCAGGACTATTTAAATTTAATTGAACTTGATACTCATCTATCGTGAGACCTTTGTATCCTGCATATCCCAAGTACATTAAACCCATACCAGAAGTAATCTTAGCTAAATCTTCTTGCCTTTGGTGAGGATTATTAGCCCATGCTTTTGCGGCTTTCTCATCCGATAGGAATGAATATCCTAATCTGGCAAGTTTAACTGGCCCTCTTTCCCACATCATTTGTTTCTGTATATTGTACAGAGTCTTTACAAATGGCATTTTGGAAAGTAGAAATGAGGTAGCTACATTACTTCCGAAATTCTTTAATAAGAAATTTTTAACTCCTGGTGCAATGGTAGCTTTCCTATTCTTTTCTAACCAATGAAATAAAGTTTCTACTCCTTTTGGTTCTAATTTCTCATGGAATAATGCTACTTGAGATGCAATTTGTGCAGCTTCATCAATTTCTTCAGGTAGATTTCTTATAATCTCTCTATAAGTAGCTTTTATTTCAGAATGTGAAGCACCTTTACCTGCCACATTAGTAGCTTCTCTCCATGATAACATGTGAATAAAAGATCTATAATTAGTTTCTTTAAAAAGTGCATCTCCTGCTAATAAACTTCTTCCTGGTAGTCCTACACCTATCGAAGCAGTCTTTAATATGTTACCAACTACTGATTGATCAGGTATTTCCATCCCAGTTAAAGGACGAATCATATCACTTACAGCTCTTGGCCCTAAAGCTTCAGGTACACCGAATCCTCCTAGAGTTTCTTCACCTACACTTAACCCTGCCCTATGTAATTCATGTTCAACCTTTTCTAATTTACCTCTCTTAAAAGTTTTCCAAGCTTGTCCACCTGCAGATCTACTTAACATTTTAGATTCAGTAAACCATACACTTTCTAATAAAGCTTGACTCATTCCGAATATATAATGATAAGCTTCTTTGAATCCTCCTTGTCCTCCTGCACCGCCCATACCTGGAAGTTTACTATATATAGCACTTAATATCTTTTCTCCTGCAAGGATATTTGTCATTACCCCTGTTCCTGTTATATTAACAGAATTCGTAGCTACATTAGAGAGCATAGCATTTATATTAACAAAATTAATCGCCTCAAAAAGTCTAGTAAAGAATGGTTTATTCACCATATTACTGATTTGTGCATCATCAGTATGTTGAGCGACCATTATAGCGAAGTCCTCTATGATTTCCTGTGCTTCCTGCCCTGTCCCTACCGCTGTTTCTAACCTACGGAGGGCTTTCTCAGTAATATCAGTTACAACTTGAGGATCTACCATCTCAGGCATTACAGGCATCTGTTGGAATCTCTGAGCACGAGCTATATCAGTATTAACTCCACTTAAAAATCCTGTTAATTGATGGAATTTAGCCACTTCTTCTAATACATCTAAAGCATCTTCTAAAGTTGATCCTTCTAATGCTAGTCTTTCTTCTAAAGCTTCAGTATTTCTACCTTTTAACCTAGCTTTTCTTAACTCCTCTTTTATTATTCTTGTAGTTAGAGCTTTACCTGCTGTAAGTCGTGCAGTTTCAGCGAATTTCTGTGTATGACTTGCATGAAGTATTCTAGCGGCTAAAATCTGATATGGTAAATCTTTAGTTTTTCCTCCTAATTGAGCAAAAAAGTTTTCAATATCTACACCTTTTAATTTTAATTCTTCTATCCATAGATCTGCACCTCTCCTAGCTTGTTCTTCAGTCATAGGAATATGTTTAGGGAGTTTCTCACCTATAATTTCTATAGCCCTTATAGCATCATGATCACTTAAAATCTTTTCTAGATTAAGTCTACCAATTTTCTTAGTAGTATCAATCGGGCCTGTGATTAACTCTTCTACTTCTTCAAAAGTAAAACTTTTCTTCTCTATCACTTTCGATGCTATAACTGTGTCAGTATCAGTTATTAATTCCTTTTTCCTATCTTGATATTTAAACTTAGTACCACTTTTTTTACCATGTTTAGGTTTAGGAGCAGAAGCTTTGTCCCAATATGTAACCTTTCCTCTAACTAGAACTCTCTGATCAAATACTACTGCTTCTTCGGCACTTCTAACAGCTAATCCGTTATCCACAACTCTAAATAAATGATCTGATTTAGGATTAAAATTAACTTCTATACCTTCAAACACAGGTTTAGTCTGAATTATTTCTCCTTTAGCAGTCATAGCAGGGAATTTAGTACTCTTACCTGAAGCTATTTCGTATCTAGCATCTTGATTTACTCTAAACTCTACATCTCTAAGGGTGACTGCACGATCATATCCAACAGGACTCTTAGGATTTTTAGCTTTCTTAGGATCAGGATGTATAGTAACTAGAACTCTCTTTCCTTGTTTAGTATTCAAAGCATCTGCAGGAGATATAGTAGGTCTAACTTCTACTATTGTTCCATCAGGTAATTTTCTATTAGCTTTTAATTTACTTTTTATCTTTTCACTACTAAGATTCTTAATATTTAATTGTCGTTCCGTTACAAAGGCTTCTGGAGGTAATTTTTCTTTAAGAATAGGAAGTACACCTGGTTCTTCAAATCTGAAATTAAGAGAATCATGAGTGAAAGGTAGTAGAGTTTCATCTCTATGAAGAGGAGGAGATGAAAGAGGTTCTACTTCAGGTGCAGGTTTCTTTTTGCCTGTTTTTAATGCTATATCCTCTTGTAATTGTTTTCTTAATTTAGGAATAGTTTTAGAGATATTTACATCTGTACTTTTTACTATTTGTTGAGGAAAAAGATCAATATAATCCTGTTTAATTTGTTTTAATTCTGCAGTTAAAGCTTTGATAGGTTTAGTATTAACTACTGCATCTTTAACAAATGATCCACCTTTAAAAAGTTGTTTCCCAAAATATAAGAAAGGTGGAACTAATATTGCTCCTCCTATTCCTACGAAGAAACCATCTAAAAATGATTTAAATCTTTCTTCAAATATACCCTCATCTTCAGATGCGGCAAGTTCAGCAAATATCCCTTCCTCCATTTCAAATACATCTCTCATTACAGTAGAGAGTCTCCATTCTTTAGGGAGGGTTATAGCTTCACCTGTAGCCATTTGTATTACTGCTTTAGAGGCAGGTAATGCTACGAAGGATTCAAGTGCAGGGATAGCTTTTCCAATCCATTTAGATGCATTTAAAGCTGCTCCTACTGTCATACTAGAGGCCGCTTGTCCTGCAAAAGCCGCTACTTCTCCACCACCTGTTTTTGGATAAGGAGCAGTACCGAAAAAACTCCCTTTACCATGAAAAGGTAACCATTTATCCGTCTGTAGAATTTGACTAGCAGTATGATTTAAGCCTCTGAACTGGTCAACAGCATATTCAATAGTCCAATCTAAAGGATCCCATTCTTCTCTTTCCGATATAGTACCAAATTCCTTCTTTAAGAAAGCGGTCAGAGAGTTAGTTTCTTTCCTTTTATTCTCTCCATCCTCTATATATTGTATAACTTCTTTAGCATTTTTTCCTTTTAATATTCCTTCTTCAGGATCAAATATACCAGTTTTTTCAGCATAACCTTTTAACCACTTAGTACCTTGTAAAGCTACAAATTCTTGCGGATATTCTTTAAAAGTTTTCTCAATAGAAATATTATCTGGATCAGGCATCTCAGGAGAAACTTTTTCTGGTAATGGTTGATTATCAGCTTTTATTTTTTCTGGTATAGCATTCAGATCAGGAGTATTAGTTGCTAATCCTGTTTCATTCGCAATAGAAAGACTCTCTCCTCCTACCATAATTTCGGGAGGAACTTGTTCAGGTTCTATCGAAGTTGTATTATCTGGTATAGTTTCTGCCATAAGTTAGTTATTATTTAAATAAAGAAGTTTCTAATTGTTCTTCAGTTATTGTACTGGTATCGCTTAATTCTACAATCTCCCATACATGATCACCTGCTTCTTCAAAGGTATAAATTGTACCTGATTCAGCTTTTTTTAGTTGTTCTGGTGTAAGCGTTACACCTTTCTCTGCCGCCTTCTCAAGTATTTTAACCAAACTCTTGCTACCTTTATCAGTATTAGTACCTGTAAAATCATCTTTATCAGTATCTGTAACAACACCTGTACCTGTTTTTATTCTAATTGCTAATTCTTCAAAAGATTTTTGATGAGGACTTGTATTTTTAGGAATACTATCTTTAAATACTCGTTCCTCATATTCAGTAAATCTAGGTTTTTTCTCTCCTGTAAATTCTCTTACAGTAAGATATTTCTTTAAAATATTTTCAGTTGTCTCTTTTCCTTCTAACCATTCGACATAAGCTGAATATATTCCTTCCCTTAAAGGATGATTATTATGATTAGTATTGACAAAAATATTAGGCCACCTTTTTATCATACTATTCTGGAATCGTTTTAGATCACCAGTAGTATTCTTTAATAATGTTTTGTCAGGGTAGTTTAAAAGTGATATATTAATACCATCTTCCGAACTTCCTGCAATAGAAAGTTTAAGCATTTTTTCCGCACTATCAAAAACAGTTTTAGATCCATAAAGTGTATTTAATTCTTTATCTACATTTGTTGAAATACTGTTCAATAATCTCCAAAAATGATTATAATCAGTTGTTGTTAATTCTTTAGCTCTATATCTTTCAGAAACTTTTGCTTTTATTTTAGTTATTCTACCATCTGTTTTACCTCTCTCATTATATAAATTAAGTGGAGGTACATTTACTAAACCATCAATCTCTTGATTTATAGTTTCATATAAGTCAGGATCAGTTTCTATAGGAGATACCTTTGTTTTAGCATCTAAGTCTCGTTGGTGTGTCTCTCTAGTATCTGCAATTTTAGTTAGATACATATTTATTTCAGCATCAGTAAACAGAGGAACTTTATCTTTCGGTTGATCTCCTATTAATAATAAACCTTCATTCTTTATTTCAAACTTATTTACTTTTTTATTTAAAGCAGTTTCTAAAATATCTAAATTAAAATCCAACCTCTCTTCAATAGGTAATTTTAAAAACTGTTCAAGACGTTCATGAAATGAAGATATTATAGCAGCTTTTTCTATTGAATTTTTAGCTTCATTTTTATTATGTCTTTTATAATTATTATAAGTTTGAGTTTTTACATCCTCTTTCTGATTAGCTTTCTCTATACGTCCTTCTAATGCTGTTTTTTGAGTATTAATATCAGTTAAAGCTTTATTATATAACTTATAAAACTCAGGGAAGTTTTTCCAATCATTACCAAGACCTTCTTCAGGGTGAGTTCCTTTGATTGTGCTATTATATATAGCCTTCACCTCTCTTATTAGGCCATTTACTTTTTCTACACTTGCCTCTGTCAATTCAAAATTGTCTATTATTTGTATATTATTTGTTATTTTACCAAATTTTACTATGGCATTATTTTTTACTTGTTCTTCTTCAGGTACTAATTCTCTTTGTTTTTTAGGTGTACTAACTTCAGTCTGAATTTCTTTCTCCCTCGTTCTAATTAGTTTCATTAAATCAACAGGAGAATCTCCACCTAATGTATTAAATAGAGTAATATTTGTCGTATAAGGCTGTTCTATAAGTTCTTTCGCTTTACCTCTAATTTCTATAATATCATTTAAACTCTTAGCCTTGCTTAAATCACCTTGAAATTGAGTAAATGCAATACTAAATTGTAGTTGAAGACCTTTTTCTTTTTCACTATCTGCTCTATTAGCACTTTTATTACTTAAAGCTTCTTGCTTATCATAAAGTGTTTTATAAGTGGTATTAACTAGATTTAATAATTCCTTTGCTTCTGTTCCTATACTATATTTACCTTTAGCTGTCAGCAGGGACACTCCATGTTCATCTGGTTGTGATAAAAGTTTAGGAATTTGTCTGAATATAGGATCATTTAATAAAACATCCCCTTCATTTATTACCCTATTTTGAAAATACCCTATTAAAAATCCAACTGTTTCTTTATTTGCTCTCTGTCTTGGTATTCCAAATTCCTTTTTTAAACCATTTCTAATACCTTGAAGATTGTTGATCTCAGACCATGATTGTTTAGATAAGAAGTTATTAATTCCTTGTTGTTTTTCTCTATCCTTATAGTCTTTATACCATTTTGAAGCGGAAGTATAATAAGGATCATAATTTAATCTTTTTCCTTCTTTAGCTAAAACTTCAGTTATTAAAGGATTCTCTTTTATTAAAGCTGCCCTTACTTCTAGGGAATCTTTATCTATAATCTCAGCTACAAATTCTGGAAAGTCTGGAACGAAGTAATCATGAGGTACATTATCAGCTTTTCCATGTCCATGTATAGCATCTTGTCTTTGTTTAATCCATTCAAATCCTAACTGTTCTATAACACTGTCAGCATTTATTTTAAGACCACTATTCCGTTGAGCAAGAGTTAGTTCTCCTTTTTTTAATTTATATCCTCTATTTAATTTAGCTACTAATTCAGGATTAGCTCTCCTAAATTTATTACTATCACGAAGTATCTTTTTTGCGATAGTCTCATTTAAATCTTTACCTGTTGAAGCGTATGCTCTACCTTCAATTTCAGCCTGAATAAGTTCTTCTCTAAATATTTTATTCTCTGCTAATACATTAATCTCTTCCTGCTCTTGTTCTCTTTGATGAGCAAGGCCAAAAGATTTTCCAAATGAGGAAGCTACACTCATTATCTGATTTGCGACTGCTAATTTTCTTTGGTAATCAGCAGAAATATCATTAATAGGAGCAGGTGGATTAAACTTACTCTGTTCCATAGGGGGATTAAATCCCTTTTGACTTACATGTGTGTTATATTCTGCCATTATGATGTTTTAGGTGGATTATATTTATGAAAAGTACCATAGGCATCCAAAGCGGCATTACCCATTTGTAACCACATAAGAGATCTATCGGATGTAGAAGGAGCAGTGAGTCCTGCTATTCCATACTGCATATTTATCCTATCAGTCTGTAGTCCTCTCATAACTGATTCTCCTTTAGTTTGTATTTCAATTCTCTTAAATAAGAAATCTTCTTTTAGGGCATCCATTCCTCTTAATAAATCTCCTGAAATCCTATCCATATAAAAATCTGAACTTTGACCATACATTCCACCATGTGCCCTTATCGTACCTTCTATTTTTTTCTTTTTAATAGTCTCAGTAAGTAGTACATTTTTCTCAATGTCTCTATCTCTCTGTTCTTGTCTGTCTAAATTACTTAGATTCCATACTGCAGTACCTTGTTGGTGTTTGAATTTCTTTATTGCTAATCTTTTTAAATTCGCTCTTCTAGCAGCTTCTCTTTTATCCGCCTCTTCAGACGCTTTTTGTCCTTTCCAAATTCCAAAAGCTGAAATAGCTAATTGTACACCCGCTATAATTGTTGGGATTACCCAAGGAGCTACTGCTGCTGCGGCTGGAGCCACACATAAAGTTAAAGGCCCATGATAATCAAATGATTTTGAAGATTCTTCAACTAATTCTCCTTTAGCATCATCCCATGTATAGATAACTTCAGTATAAATTTTCATATTCTTTGTGATCTAAGATTTAAGAAACCTTCCCATTCAGCACTTTGAAAGGAACATGGAAGATATTCATCATTGGTTAAAGAAATTTTACAATTCTCTGGACTAGAAAGTATTGAACTTTTAAATGAACCTGATAGTAATTTATATTCTCCTATCTCAGAACTATTAGTAATAAATCCACTAAATGTTTTTTCATAAGCCTTACGAGGAGTTATATCCTTAGTAGTTCCTGGGCTATCAGGATCGGGAACTGAGATAGTATAAGGTGCAACTTCTACATTTAATTTAAAGAAACCTGTATTATTATACAGGACATTTATATTCCTAAGTTGAAGTTTTGCAGTCTGTACCGCTATATCATCTTTAGATTTATATAGGAATCTTGTAAATTCATACTTAAAGTTGTATGGTATTCCTGTATATATAGTATCTCCTGCTACTATCTGAGTATTGACATCTGCCTGTGCAATCTTCTGTGCATTCTGATTTACAAATACTGTATCTGATGGTAATGAACTATAATAAGGAACATGTGTAGCTAAAACATCATTAAAGGTCAATGTAACATTAGCAGATCCATCTGCAGTAGCATTAGCAGAAAGTTCAAGATGGGTAGCATCTGTTATAGATGCAATAGTTGGAACAGGACTTGTAGGTATCCCAGTTCCAGTAACAGTCATTCCTACTCTTAAATTTGCAGTACTAGATACTGTTAGTGTAGCATCTCCATTAGCAGTAGTAGAGAGTGGAAGAATTTCTTGTGCTAATTTTACTCTCCTGTCTAGTAATACTGAAGTCGTATCCTCCATAACATCAACTGAAGAATCAGTAGATAGATTAATATTTTCAAGATATGCACCATCAGGTCTATGAATAAGAACTTGAAGTGTCGAACCTATAAATGTACAATTAAGAATATCAGCACCAAATTTCCAAACTGACCATGAGGATTGAATCTTATCATCTGCTTGCCAATAGTATTTATATACATATAAATTCTGAAGTTCAGTACTACTTTGACACACTAGAATCTGTTCATTACTAGAAGATACTAAATTTGTAATTTTTCCAGGTATATATTGTGGAACATGGGAAGTAACTTCTACCGCATCATTAACTTCTTTGGTTTTATCGACAAAGTACTCTCTAACACCTGAAAATCTACCTCTTTGAAAGGCGAAGAATACATATCTTCCAACCGACACAGGTTTAGCCCTAGCATCAGTCTCAAATTGGGTAGTTACATCAATGGATACAGAGGCAGGAGATAGAATACCATCTGTAGATAGTTTGAACTGTTGTAGTTCTGAGAAGAATAAGAGAGTCTCACTAAAAGGTATTGCATGTCTAAGGAGGGATACTTTATCATTGGAGACTGTCACATCAATAGGATTACTATCTACTCCTGATATGACAGTTAGAGGGAAGTAATTATAATAATTTCCTGCTTCACTAAAGATTACATTTTCATCATTCAAAAATCCTAATCTATTTTTATGGAAGAATATATCTGTTATAGCTGAACCCACGAAGGAAGGAAAAGGATTTAGAGTATCATCTCCTGCTAATCTAGCATTCCATCCAATTCTTGAATAGTCTACATTGTCTACTCCATCTACTGTTCTACCATCATCTGCAGTAGCAGTAACCGCTTCAAATACAAATGTAATACCATAAGGATTTGTAGGAGAAATCTTACTATCATCAAATAATCTTACTAACCTATGTGGCATAGTATTATAATCAAAGTGATGATCTTCATCTGGCCCTATACATTCTCTCCATACTCCTTTCCCTAGAGTATCGGCTTCAAATTTTACATAAAAATCATCCATTCCTACAGTATTATCACCTGCTATTTTTGTTATAAAACCATTTGGAACACCTGTAGCAGGGAGATCTGTGAATTTTTTTGTGGATTTACTACTGCCTGTGTCTCCGAATCTCGCTCCCATGATCGCAAATAGATCAGTATCACCATGAGAGTCGGAAGTACTAATATCGAAATCTGCGGTATGTGCTATATGAAGAATACTTCCTATCCTTGTCATAGTCATACCTACTGGCATTCCTTCTGGAACAGGAGGATTTGCATCTGTTGCTTGATCAAATCCATTCCAATGATCTGCATCTGTGTTACCTGTAGCATCTTTATTTTCTTCAGGGAGTCGTCCACCAAAACCTTCTTTCTCTAAATTCGTAGTAGTGGCATCGAATTCTCCCCAACCATTAGGATCAGGACTACCAACTGCGGAAGATCCTTCATGGAGGATCTGTGCAATACTCTCAGTACCAATCCATTGTTGGTTCATTACAGGTTGAGTGGCAGGAGTTTGGTATCCTACTTTATATTTATCATCTCCTACCTTAATAGTTACTGCATATTTACTATTGAATCCGCCTTGTTTAATATAAATTAGAGCTTCTCGTACAACATTCCCTGTTATAGATGAAGTACCTTTTGAAGATTTAGCTAGGGCATTATCTTGTCTGGAAGTCGTACTATTTGAAGTAGCCTTAGTAATTATTTTCTGATTTGAACAGAAGAAAGTAGTATCGGTCACAGTAGTGGCAGTTACTTGTGTACCGAAATCAGTAACCTCACTAAAATATGCTAGATGTCCGTTAGTTATATCATTAAAAGTTGGATCTGCGGCATTGTCACTACCTTGGACAGGCATAGAATTACCTTCTCCATCAAATATTTTTATGAATTTATTTACACCTGCCTTACCTAATATTAAAGTATATTCTTCAGTCTCATCTCTCCGTATTGGATGAATAAGATACGTACCTGAAGGAGTGAAATCTAATTTCTGAACTACCTCAGTTCCAGGTCTCTTCTCTAAACCTCTAACTACTGTAGCTAAACCATTTTCCTGTACCTCTCCTTGTGAAGCTAATCTTACTTCAGGTGGCTGTTGAGATATTCCATTTATTAGATTAGGTATAGCTTTAGATACTAAGGACATATTTTATATTTATAAAAGTGTAGAAATAGATGTATTTATTTTTCTATCAATATGACGATAAGTATCATACTGGTCGAATATAGTATAATCTCCAATTTCTGCTTCAGCTTCTTTTAATGCGAACAAAGCAGCCTGTTCTTCATCTGCTTGAAGTTTAGAGAGAGTGGAAGATCCTAAAATATTTTCTTGATACTTCCTAGCGGCTCTTAAAGTTATATATCGTCTTGCCGTTTCAGGAATATCTTCAAAATCTAGAAAAACAACTATATCTGTTTCTATATTTGTAGTAAAAATAAATGAATTTTTAACCCTATCATATAATTTTCTATTTCGTTCAACTACATCAGTAGTATAATCTCTTAGAATTGATGCTGTATCTATTTTCAAACAATTAGTAGGAAGATTAATTATTCCATCTGAATTTTTTGCTAATGTATATCTTACTTCAGTATTAAAATGCCATCCTAAAGATTGAACTTCTCTATTAATGTTATTTAAAGTTACTTCAGCAATCTCAGCTTCCTGTAATCCTGATCCTAAAGTATTAACTGGTGCTTCACCTATACCTAAAAGAATTGAATTAACAGCATCTAGTTTTGATGTAGGTGTTAATGTCGCCATGATAAATAATAATATAAGGGGAGATAAAAAGAAAGAAAAGAAGGAAAGAGGGCAGAGCAGGAGGTAATGGAGAGAGGAAGGATCGCTCCGTTTGGAAGAGAACCTCCTGTTGCCCTCAATTTAGTTTAAGCTGCTGGAGCCGTAAGTGCTACTGCCATTGCTGGTCGTAGTACGTTATGACCCATTGCATACCTAGAAACAATCAGAGTACCTTGGCGTTCAATCTGATACTCAGACTCAACGGACAAGTCCATTAGTTTCACAGTAGCGACAGCATCCTTGTGCATTACTATAGCACGAACTGTTAAAGATTCGTCTTCTAAGTTTACAGTAGAAGTACCATCTTGACCAGCAGTAGGCCCATTGTTACTGCCATCATTTACAACACCAGAATAAGATGCTGGTAAATTATAATGAGCAGCCCTACCTGATCCTGCGGTATTTGCAAGTGGTGCTTGACCAGTTGAAATTGCAGGGTTAGCAGTAGACCACAGAGAACCTGTCCATGCAGATGCTCCTAAAGATCCAAGATGAGGAGTTCTAACTACAGGGATACCTGCAATCATTGGAAGATCAATATCTTTAACTGATCCACCTCCACCAACATCTCTATTAAACATTGTCAAAGCTGAGACAGCTTCACTATTTGATACTGTCTTAAACAATGAGTAATATTGATCGGTAGCCATTACACAAATAAGATCTTCAAGAGGTGCGCCCGCACTTTCTAAGACACGCTTGGCTTCAATTAAGCCCTCCATGAAATAGGCGGCCTTCTTTGAATTAGCGAAGGAAGCAGCAAAAGCTACATTCTCTGTGAAATCTTCATCTGTAAGTTTAGTGGAAGCAAGAGGATCATAATCTTGAATCAGTTTACTTGCTCGTTGCTGGTTAGTTGACAGTGCCGCTTTTACAGCCATACGGAGGATATTCTGGTCAGCCGCTTTTGCAAGAGCATAACCTGATTCCTGTGTATAGACTGAACGGATGTCGAAGTGTTGCATTGCTTCATCTATATTAGGGATGAATTGTGCAGCAATTAAGAGATCATCGACAGAGACTACTCTCTCTAGATTTTTTGATACCACATCAGGCATGATCTCATTTCCTGGTGTATGGTATTCCGCATTCCGGTACTTCCCTGTTATAATAAACTGGGCAGATTTACCATTCTTAATTGATCGTACACGACAGTGGTTCATCATGATGTTTCGTGTCTGAAAAGCAGACATTACTTCACCAGCGTAAAGTTTTAAATATAAATTCCTTACGTCACCTTCTGCGTGGCTTTGACCACTACGTTGTGCCGCAGCATTCAAAGCGTTTCCGGCTCCTTGAAGTGCCATATTGTTCCTTATTGATTAAAGTTACGCTAGATTAATTCCAGCATTTTTGATTATAAAATCTCCATTTATAACCACAACTATTCAATCAAAGTTATCCACCTCAATGGGCTAAAATCTACTCTGTGTAGTATTTTGGGAGTGTTACATAATGGATGACTGCGACAACTTCTGTGTCACCTCATCCCTGTAGGCAGGATCTTTATTATATCGTGGATCATTCATAGCCTTTGTCAGTTGAGCTACCGACTTAAAAGAACTTACTCCTGTTCCACCTGTATCACCCTGCAAAAGTGTTGGTGCTTGTCCCTCTTCCATTTGTCGTCTCGCATTCAAAGATTTAATTGCGAAAACTACATCATCGGTATTGGGAGTTTCTATTGCACGATTAAAAGCATCTATTTCTTTTTCATCTAATGATTTAGCTGACCATTCCATTAAGGAATTATATTCTTCTTTTCCACCTACCGCATTATGAGCTAAATTAACTGTCTCATCGGCAAGGGCTTGTTGTCCTGTCAACCAAGTATCAACCACATCTTCCGTCATTCCACTTTGTTCTAACTGTCTATAAGAATCTTCACTTAATTCCCCTTTCTCTGCGTACTCTCGTGCATACCTCTCAAATTCTATCCCTTTTACAGGAAGAGGATTATTTTTCTGTTGTTGTGATAGTGAAGAAGGTGGAGGAGGAGGTGGTTCTTGTTGAGTGTCCTGAGAAGAAGAAGATAATTTTTGCTCCAGTTGGGCATAAGCTTCTGCCAGATCTTCTGGATTTTCAAATTTATCTGGTAACCATTTAGGTTTACCATCTTCTCTAGGAACACTCTGAACTCTCTCAGCCTTATCAATCATCTCCTGTATATGTTCCTGACTTTCAGGTTCAGGATCTTCGTGAGTTTGTATTACGTTTGTGTCTGCCATATTTTACCTTCCTATTATTATTGTTGTTGCATTTCATTTTTAGCTAATTCAGGAGCCATATCACCTACTACTTTACCTACCATCTCTTGTTCCATCATCTGTTCCTGTTGCTGTTGTCTAGCTTCTTGCTCTTGTTGTTTCTGTTCCTCAGTTTTCAAAAGCCCTTCGGTGTCAATTCCGAGGGAAGCCGCTAGTCGAGATATATACTCATTAACATTTAATTCTCTTATGGCAGTCTCAGGCCCAAGAGGTGCTAAATGTTGCAAGAATCCTGCAAGCTCATTTAAATCTTGACCTCGTCCAAGTGCCTCAACACCTGTGACAATTAGAGGTTTTAAAGACTCATCAGGAAACTTGGGTAATTTTTTCTCTTTCTGCATTTTGTGCATGAGAAGTTGTACCAAGGGCAATTGAAATTCTTGAGATAGAATAGAATAAACTCCACCTAAAGCTATCTCTAATTCTTGATATGCAATTCTAATTTCTTCCGCAGTTACTCTTTCCGCATCTCTCCTAACGGAAGAATTCATAAGGAATACACGAGATAGACGTTCAGATAAAGTTCTTATTGTATCTTGAGCCACACGGAAGTCTGCTGATTTCTGTAATTGTAGAGTTGATACATCATTATCATCACCAGTTACTATTGCACCATTAGGTGAATCAGCTAAAGTTTTAATTCTAGTAGTACCATTAGGTCTAACTAGAAACAGAACCTTTGAAGCTGCCGCACTACCTTCTACAATAGCTTTAGTTAATGTCTCTAAAGATTTTAGATCTCCGATGTATTCTTCTACAAATCCTCTACCATAATCTTCACCATCTATATGTGTGAAACGTAGAGCTAAAAAAGGACTCCTATCTTTAGGGTAACTTCCTTCACTTCCAGGTACAATTTGCCCTTCCAGTTCTTGAAGGATTGTCCAATTTCTACCTGTCCATGTAACACATGTGTAAAGATCTACATTCCCCATAGGTACTTCATCTTCTTCATGTTCCGGTAATAACTTCTTAGCATTGTCCGGTAATGATAGTGGAGAAAGGGATTCTTTAATTACAATTTTTAAGACATTCCCCATAGAGTCTCGTTTTACTACATACCTATCTAATCTAAAGACTCTCATCTGTTCTTTAGGTGGAAGATATAACAGTACATTTCCAGCTACTAACAATTGCTTTAGGGCTTCTGAAATTGGGACACGAAATGCACGTACCTCAATTTCCTGTGCCACCATTCTTTCTATCTTTCCTAAAGCTTCTTCTACCTGACCCTTCTGAGCAGCTACTAGAGCTTCCAACTCAGCATCATCTATAACTAATCTAAAGAATGGGGAATTAGGAGGTAAAAGAGAAAGGAGTAATTTACTAGCTAAATTATTTATACCTTCTGCTCCTATTGATTGATAAGGAGTAGGTAGAATGCTGGAGCCTGAGTGTCCTTGTTCAGGTAATAATGATGGGATGGTTATTTCGGAAGCAGTCCTAGCCCTCTCAAGAAAAGAGGAACGATTGGCAGATAGGTTGGTATATATTCCATGAACATATCCTGTCTGATCTTGATGTTCAGGATTTACACTAATTGTTTCCATTAAACTGCCATCCGTTTAGGTTTTCTTACTCTAAGAGAACCTCGACTAAACACTCCTTTTTTCCCTTTACTTTCTTTTTTAATTTTTAGAAATGGATTATATCCTTTTGTCCTTTGGGCATATCCTTTACCTCCATACTCGTCATCCTCTTCTGATACTGTCTCTGTCGTTGTTGTCATAGTACTTTCATCTCCTGAAATACCATAAGTATCAGTAGTTACAACTGTATTTCCATCTTCATCTTTAGTAAATGTATTTACCTCACTACCTGGATCAAAGTCACCAGAATCATCCGTATCTTCTGGATCGGTTGTAGTCTGTTGTCCTGAGTCAGTATAATCTGAACTAAACCCTGAACTATCAGTTTCACCTGGAATTTCTGTTGGCCCTGCTTCCATTTCGGCAGCCATTGCTGCTGCAAATTCTGGTGAATTAGGATCCATATCCATTATGTCTGAACCTGAACCCTCAAGAGGATCTCCCATTCCCCAATCATTTCCAGATTGTTTTTTTCCTACTTCCCATTCTTGGGTTTCTTCATTAAAAGTTGTACCTTCTAAAGGTACAAGTTTATTCCCTTGCCACTTAAAACCTTCAGGTGTTGCTCTAGGTCTTCTGGATCTTCTGCTCCTTCTTGGCATATTAACTCCTATTTATTTTAATGAACTCTAGTATATCTACCAGATTTAAATGTTTTAAATTTGCCACCTACAGCTTGTCCCATTCCTCCTGTACCTATTCTAAGTGACTTTCTTCCTAGACCTTTTCCACCTTTATTTAGTTTAAGTGTAGGTGACCTCCCTTTCATTGTGCCTCTACCTTTTACATACTTGGATGTGTCATCATCTCCTCCACCTAATCCACCTCCTCCACCATCTCCACCAAATCCCTTCCCACCAAAAGCGGAAACTATACCGCTTTGATTTAAAAGCATATTTGCTAATTGATCATTAACCATATAGTCTTTAGGGTTACCTAAAAAATCCATAACATGTCCTAAAGTTTCATTTATATAAGTTGACCCTGCATTAAGTCTATCATGAATGTATCCTTGACCTGCTAATTTTCCACCTAACCAATTAATATTATCTCCAAGGTTTGTCGCTTGGAACATTGGCTGAGTTAAATTTGGGCCATCAGGTATAGGGAGATTAGGTGTACCCATTCCAAATAAACCATGCTTACCTGCATTAGCACCTGTCCAATCACCATTAACAATTCCATCAATTAGATCATTAGTAAAGAGTCCACCTTTTCCTAAAACATTCCCTGTTTCAGCAAAAATATTAGTGGAAAGAGTCATTACTTCATTTAAATCAGCTCCTCCTGTTACAATCGAAACACCCTCATTTAATACATCTCCACCTAGATCTACAGTAGTACTTAATATATCTCCACCTGCCTCTACTGTAGTATTAAGTATATCTCCACCTAAATCTGTTACATTATTTAGAAGCTCTGCAGGATTATCAGGTATTGCCTCAGTAACAGTTGATATACTAACATTACTATGTCTGTGATACCAATGGCATAATTCTACTTCACCTTCATACTCATAGGATTTGGAGTCAGTCTGGACTAGCTTATCATCTTTCCAGATATAATTGACTTCAGTATATACTTTCATATTAGTTATCAGGTGCAGTTAAAATTGTTATTGAATCTCTAGAACTTTCTTCTTGTTCTTTAGTACTACTTTTATAGGTACATTTAATTATATCTATTATTTTTTGTTGTCCTTGTAGATAGCGTACATCCTCTATACTACAACTTAAAGGAGGTAACTTATCAGGTACAATCTCTTCCAACCAAGTTATTAACTCAGGAGTTATACCATGTTCACCTATATTTCCGTGTAACATATTAAATTTTTTCTCTATAAAGGTTGTTTTTAAAGAATTTCACAGGTGTTTCCTGTGCATGCTAACTCTTGTGAAGAAGTAGTATGATCTATACTTTCATATTCAGAAAGTTTTGACCAGTTTAAGGTAGGTATTATTTTGGTTAGTTCTTTATATTCTTTTTCAGTACACTCCTGATAAGGAGCTTGCTTATAGACATGATCAGAATAAGGGAGAAAGCTAATACCAGATATGGAATGAAAATTATCGAATACAAAAGCTCCAACTTCAGGCCACTCACTTTCCTTAACCGAGATTGTACAGGAGGGTTTATGTTCACACCAGGATTTAGCATACACTAACCATAGTTTTAATTGTTCAACTGCTGATAGCCCATTTCTCATTACCGATTTTGAAGGTGACTTAATAGGGAATGAAAATACTGTAACATTACTAGGATTAGTTATATCAGGTTCAGTAGGTACTCCCTCATCTACCATGTACTTACCGATAGGATCGGATAAGTCTGATCTAACTGTCCTAACATAATAAGGAGAATGTCTAGCATGAATTCCACTTGCGGAGTCTACTAATTGGGAAACTGTACCTGAAGGTTTCACACATGTAATTGCACTAGCAGGATTAATACTTAATTTTTTACTCCACTCTTTATTTACCTTTACACACTCCTTCTTTAACCCTTCTAAAATTATAGGCAGATCACTTGATACTTTATTTAATATAAAGTTATCCATTATACCAGTTAATGATACTCCTAGTAATCTTTCCTCCTCACAATTAATTTTCCAATCATTACTTAGGTATCTAAAGTGGGTAAGTGTACTCTGCCATGTACCTAGAATGGTGGCTAATTTAACTTTCCTTTTAAAATCTTTAATTTTATCGCCTGAACGTACAATTACCTCAGAGAGGTTACAGAACTCTCGTGAGCGCAATATTATTTCTGAGCAAGGGTTTGTACCAAAGTCCTCCCTTTCTTCTCTCCTACCATTCAATTCAAGACATTTTTTCTTAGAATTGTACGAAGAAAAGATTCCTCGCTCTCCACTTTTGGATTCATAGAGTGCAGTCCACTCTCTTAGGAAAGTTCCTACATCAGGTTTAGTATGATAGTTAGTCGAGTTGTTTGCTAATGCTCTCTGTGGATTTTCTTCCCACCATCTTCCTGATTTGGCAGTCCTCATTTGATCATCGCCTAAATCTGATAGACTAATTAGAGCACTCCTTCTTACTCCACCCACTACTACTATCTCTGCTATCTTAGTTATGATGTCATGACATTCAATAGGTTTTAATCGTCTACCTTTAGCCTTATCAAAACTCTCAACTGTAAATTTAAACAAGGCATCCAATGGTTCAGGGCCACTTGCCCTACCACCAAATGTTTTAAGTGGTGATCCTGCAGGTCTAATTTTCTGTAAATCCCATTCAGGAATTACACCTACATAAAGGAGACTTACTAATTCACGATAAGCTTTAGCCCATCCTAACTTACTATCTCTAACTTGTATAATAGTATTAGTAGGGTGTAATTCATTAGGAACTGTAGGTAATTTATCTATATGTCTAGCCTCTACACTAAACCCTACACCTGTACCATTCATCAACACATATAATATCTCATCGAATGAACGAGGCGAATCAATATGAAGATAGGCACAGTTGTATCCTGCTACATTTTCTTTCTTCAAGGCTGGCCCTGCTGTCATTAGACAACGCATACTAGGCATGATCTCCAGATTTAAAACCGCATTCTTTAGTTCCTTAAATATTTTAGGTGAGATTTGATAATTACAATTCTCTTCTAAATGTTCCTTAAAAAAATTAAAGTATCTACCCACTGTCTCTTCCCAAGTTTCTCTCCTTCCCTTATCGTAGTCCCAACGTGAGTACCTAGACAAGTGGATGTATTGTTGATATTGAGTAGGTAAATACTTATCTTCCATTTCTTTCCCTTTCTATTAGTTTCTCTAAATAAGTTCTAGCTTTTAATAAATCATTTACTCCACCTTTATGTGGATAACGTGACACATACTTAATCACATTTCCCTCTAGAAAGTCTAACTCATTAGCTGTTATATATTCAAGAGGTTGAATACCGAACCCTACTTTATCATAGTGCTTGGGATTAGTTACTTCCTCATTTTCATATAAACTA
>Ga0098061_1000351_pt1 | contig 21524 bp, 35 predicted proteins | sample 22_taG_FD_92579 | JGI IMG/M metagenome (GOLD analysis project Ga0098061, IMG submission 92579) | Marine viral communities from the Subarctic Pacific Ocean - 22_ETSP_OMZ_AT15343 metaG | ecosystem: Environmental > Aquatic > Marine > Oceanic | place: Subarctic Pacific Ocean | collected 2015-01-20
ACCTTAGATGATGTTTTTAACCATTACAATGCAAAAGAATTTGGCGCAAAACAATCACTTCTAAGAGGTGGTGCTGAAGGTGTAGAAACCATTACAGAGCCTTCTGAGAAACCATACACAGGTGAACAAAGAGGTGACTATATACAGGATATAGAAAGACAGATACAGGAACTTTCTCCAAATACTTCTATTGACATACAACCTCCACAGGCTTCTACCGACTTAACACCTACAGAGATGTTGTCCCCAACCATCATTCCAGATGAGAAGGACAGAGAGATTGCTATGAGGAGACAGCTAGGCGGTATCGCTGGGTTGGTCTAAGATTTCGTCTGTGGTGGCTTCAATCATCGCACCTTTCACATTAAAATCCATTTCATAACCCATTACGGTTTCGCCGTCTATGGTGAAAACAATATTGCGAGACATCAATCTAAGCAGTGCTGTTTGATGATGCAAGGTTAAACGACCAAACAACTCCACTATTTCACTAGGGTGTTCTATCTGGTAAGAAACGGGAACCTGTTTCTTTTTAAATAATCTTCCAAGCATTACGCAAACTCTCGGTCAGCTACACTTTTGTTGATCTTTCCGTGAGCAGCTTCTATTAATATCTTCAGCTGGTCTATTTTTGATCGCCTTTGATCGTTGCAAATGTCTTGCAACATATTATAAGTGTCAACGTCTACCGCTAGGCTTTTGCGTCCTTTTGGATATTTTATTTCCTTTTCTATGTCTACATTTTCATTCATGTCGGTAGCATTGTATAGAAAGATACAGATATTTACAACATTTTATAGTATAAATATTAATTAAATATATATGTGTAAATAGTTGTACATTTGTATACAAAAGTGTATAATAAATATGTGGTGATAATTAAAAACAAAAAAGAAGGAGGAAAAAGTGGTTAGAGCTATGAATTATTTAGAAAGACACAGTATTAGTGTTGCCATGATAAACATGGTGGCTAGTATTTATATAGTTGAAGCAGTAATCAGCTTTGTTGGTTACATATTAAAAATAGTGGGGGTGGCGTAATGGGAATGTATGTTGATATTTATACACAAAGAGAACATCCAGACGACTTGTTTTACGGAGAAGATTGCACAAATGGTGGTGAGTCTTCTTACGTCAAAGGGTTTTGTGTGACCAATGTGGATGGACCTTTCAATCCTTGTGAAGATTATCCAGCAGCAAAATTGATTAAACAAGAATTTGGGTTTGGGTGTTCTTTAAAAATAGTGCCTGAGTCAAAATTAGATAAGGCTACCTCTTTTGGTGGTAACTTTGCTTCTACTTCTGACTCAAGATTCGGCGACAAATGCAGAGAATTAATGGGTGAGGACATTGGCAATGTTTACGGGTTAGGTCCTGTACCAATACACGACAGAGTAGAATAAAAAAAAGGAGGTGAGTGATGGAAGAGTATCTAATTAATAATGGCTTTACTTGTTATCTGTATAAAGGAGATAAGTATTGGTCTAAATCTGAATTAAATTATCCTTTTATAAAAACGACAGTTTAACGACACGCTAACAATCTAAATTGCCACATGATAAACTTATTGTGTGGCAGACGAATATCAATTAAAAAACTATCTTCTCTCTATGCAATCGCATTGGGGTATATCTCATAGTACCTATAACGCAGTACAAGAATCACTACCAATCATAGCTAAGTTCACTGGACAGGACGGTGTTGGTAAGATGCAGAAGACACCTATCAATAAACAGCTAAAGAAAATACACCCTGACATCTACAAGATACCTTTATTCAGAAGACAGTTTTGTAAGATGTTACTTGATGAGATCAAGAACATTAATTTTGAAACCAACGAAGATGAAGATGAGCTGAGACAGATACCTGAAATCGTTTTAAAAGAAAAGGTGCCTGAGCTACATCGCAACATGTGGTTTATCGTTAGGACGATATTAAATCCTATCTTCTTTTCTATCTGGCAACGCAACTGTGGAGATATAGCTTCTGTCCAAATAGCTAATTACAATTTAAAAGATAAACAACAAGGCAACTGGCACCATGACGATTCTTCTGATATTAGTGTGGTGGTACCGCTTAATACTGGTAAGTATGAAGGTGGCGGTACTGAGTTTCATAATTACGGTGAAGTCGATCCGTTGCCTACAGGACACGCACTTATTTTTCCCAGCTTTACACAAATGCACCGAGGTCTACCTATAGAAATGGGCGACCGTTATCTGTTGGTCTTTTGGTTATACGATAGGAAACGAGTGCAGTGGTTTATAGAGAACGACTTACCATAGATCGGTTAACTCTACTACCTGTGTTCCTTTTACGTTATAAGGAAGATACTCCCCAGATTTTTCTGCTTCTAGCATTGCATGTAATGCTTGTTCGTTCTTAGCTTGTCCATACTTGATAGCTTCGTCTGACATTTCATACACAACGTAAGGATAAGGTTGTGCTTTTTCCTGTGCTAAGAAAGAAAAACCTTCTACTGGCAAACCAACCGCACGACACGCATCAATGTATAAAGATGCTTGCATGTGGTAACGAAAGCTATTAATAGCCGTTTTAAAGCCTCTAGGAGACGCATCACGGCACGTTTTTAAATCCCACACCCTCTTGCCATCATACCAGTCTAAACGTGACTTAAATGGCTGGTTATAGAGTTGATAACACAAAGTCAGCTCAGTCTTGTCATTCTCTCCGTCTGGTATTAGGTCGGCTATTATCTCTCTGCGCTCCATACAGACATCGTAAAGCGTTTCTGATATAGGGGTTAGGTTACCTACTTGTTCTTTAAATTCAGCGTATGCTGCCTTGCCATCCTTCGTTCTGCGGTCAAATTTAGGCTCTATAATGAACTCTTTATCAAAGTTGTGTAGCTCTAAGAATACCGTGTGTTGCACTCGACCTTCTAACAGGGCTGGTGATTCCTCAAAACCTTTTTTATTTTTCCAGCTGTATATACATTTATCTACATCTTTTAGATCAGACGCTCTATACGCTGGTATCTCGTTGTACTCTTCAAACGGCATGTCTTCATACACACCTTCTTTAAACTCCATCATCTATCTCCTCCATTTCTTCTTCTGGAACATCCCAGCAGTTAATATTGCCAGCCACGGTTCTGCGCTCACCTTCACCAAAGAAAGGATAGACGCTGTGCTGTAGCCAAGAAGGAAACATCAGTAGCTTACCTACCTCTGGTCTAACTATTCTTGACTGTGAAGGTCTTAGACGCTCAGGGTCTAATATCTGATTCAGTCCATAAACGAAGTTTAAGTAGCCGTTTACGGCTCCTGATGAATTGTATAAATCAGCGTTCTTACCTAACTCTGCTATCTGTGGTGGCACCATAGTCCATGTGGTGAATGAAATTCCCATCAGCGAAGATGTGCCATGGTCATGGATAGGGTTGAAGTCACCCTCATAGCTGTGCACCGACCAAAGATCATCTATATTAATGTGCTTGGGTCTGACATTCGCTCCCACCATTTTCACAAATTGCTGAATGTAATTCACAGCGAGCGTTTCGACCAATCCCACGAATGGTTTTAATTCTTCGGTCTTGTAGTCCATGAACAGTTGCTCACCTTGGTTTATTTGACCAACCAAATGATCGGCGTGTGATTTCTTGTTGTCGTCTTTCTTTAATTTGTTCAGGTATTTATTTAATGCGTTAACCGTTTGCTCGGTTAACTGGTGCTCTAACATAAGGGCAGAAGGTAGTGGGTAAACTGTGTACTTTATTCCTTCACTCAAAATGGTGACTCCATTTCTACTTCTTGTATTAGCTTATCTAAATAAAACCTGTGTTTCTTTAAGTCTTCCAACGGTTTGTTTTTGTACTTATATCTGTGCATATATTTTATACAGGCACCCTCCAAATAGTATTTAAAGTTTGGTCCTAATTGTTGTTTGATGTAATCAATACACTCAACCTCACTAGAGGTATAGTGAGGCGGTGCATTAACTAAGTCTATTGAATCGCTCATTTCTTTTTGCGTCCTATATCCTTAAATTTCCTCGGGCGACTCTTGGAGGTGTATAAGTGTGATGATAAACCGAGCCACCCTTGGAAGTTAAAAGGGAATGGTTTCATCCTCCTTTTTGTCGTTGGCTAAGTCAGCCAACCCTTCTCCGCTAGAAGAAGTCTCTTCTGCATCATCGCCGTCTTTAGCGGCTAACAATTCAAAACTCTCTTCAATCAAAGTCTGTTGCCACTCAGGTAATGAGTCAAATACATCGCACATTTCTTTGGTTTCTTTTGATGTGTTGCCGTTGAACTCATCGCAGTAAAGATTAAGGTCAAAGATGATTGGATCATTTTGTGTGGCTGTCTTTTTAAACTCGTCTGGTTTAAATATAGCTTTGATTCTTGCCTTTTCATTAACGTGCTCTACTTCTAAAGTAGCTGGAGCACCTATCATCTTGTCTATTTCAAAACCCTCGAGTTCTTCCTTAGTAAAGGAAGTTCCACGCCACGTTACTAAGTCTTTGTACAAAGTAGCGTTCTCATTCAGAGAAACCGTGTAGGTTTTAGATATACTCATGGGTCTACCGTCTGCCATTTTCTCCGATGGTATTTCCCAAGACACATTTAATGTATGTCTTTTTTTCTTGGGATTATCTTTGAACTGTTCCTCTCTTGTACCTTGGTCAACGATCTTATAACATATCGCTGTGTAGTTACCTTCTGGCAATGGTTCAAAGTCACCGCCACTTGCTGTTATTTTTATACTCACAATATTTCCTCCATTTTTTGATTTGATTTAATTGTAAATTAGTGTAGGATTATACAGTTTTTTATAAACATAGCAATAGTGAGATACGACCTTGAAAATAAGCAGACCTAACACCAAAAACTTCGACCGACCCTTAACCTCAGATTACCAAGCACAATTTTTAAGTTTCATGCAAGAACAAGGCATGGAACCTGACCCGAAAACAGGATTGGTGGTTGATGGAAGCATCGGAAGAGCTTACGTCAATCTTGGTGGTGAAAGAAAGCTGTCTGGTTGGTACCAGCTCTGGATAGAGCAAAGTGTCCCCTTTGGTCGAGTGGGAGACTATCGTATCTCAATGGACCAACCGACAGCGATCTGGAAACCAGAAAATAGAAAGCGCCAGACCATTACTAAAGCAGAACGTGAAGAGATAGAACTCCTACAGAAAGAAGTAGAGATTAAAAAGGCTGCTAAGTACAGCAAAGCTGCTAAACGTGCTCAAGGTATCTGGGATGGCGCTGTTCCTTGTGAACGTCATGCTTATTTAGAACGCAAACAAGTATTGTCTTATGGTTTACGTCAAGACGAAAAAGGTTTGTTGATGATCCCACTGTTGGACATCAATCTATCGGTGGTAGGTCTACAATATATCAATGACGATGGCACCAAGCGTTTCCTCACTGGTTCTAAAAAAAGCGGTAGCTTTTTTATATTAGGACAAGAGATACTCAAGTCGGCAGACACCATTTATTACGCAGAAGGTTACGCTACGGCTGCTTCTGTACACAAAGATATGTCATTACCTGTCTTTGTCGCTTTCGATGCTTACAACCTATCTGCGGTAGCAGAAACCGTCTTTGAAACACTGAAAGACCGTAAGCATATCTTTATAGCGGACAACGATGACAGTCAAACGGGTGAAAAGGAAGCTGTTAAAGCCTGTAAATGGATCACTAAGAACAAAGGTATGGCTGAGGTACACATGCCAGAAACAAAAGGCGATTACAACGACCATAGGGTGGTCAGTGGTGAAGTATTGCCCGCACTACAGAATATCGATGTCCCCACAGAAGTCGATTTTACAAAATCCGAGAAAGGACGCATGTTGAACATCAAAGACAATGTATTGGGAGTTATGAAGACACACAGTATTGATTGCAATTACAACGTCATTAAGAAGAGAATGGAAATAGACATACCCAACACTAAGTTTATCGCTGACATGAAGGAAGAAGCGAGTTTGGTCGAAATAGAAGACCGCTGTATCAAGATGGGTGTCCCGCACACTCGAGTTAGAGATTATTTGAAGGTTTTGGCTAATGAATACAATCCTGTCATTGAGTGGATAGACGGTCAGCCTTGGGATGGCACTTCACGGCTACAAGAATTCCTAGACACGATTACTTCTAGCACACCCACAGCTCTGAAAGACATGTTGCTCAAGAAATGGTTAATTTCATGTGTGGCAGCTGCTTATGAGCCCAAGGGTGTCGAATTAGAAGGCATATTGGTGTTCCAAGGTGCTCAAGGTCTAGGTAAAACGCTTTGGTTCAAGAGATTGTGTGATTACAACACAGGATGGCTATTAGAAGGTGCAACGCTGAACCCAAGTGATAAGGACAGCGTAAAAAGGGCGGTCAGCCACTGGATAGTCGAACTCGGAGAGATCGAATCCACCTTTAAGAAGAGTGATATAGACCAATTAAAGGCATTTGTAACGGCGAAGACGGACGAACTGAGGTTACCCTATGATAGAGCCTTCACAACGTATCAACGGCGCACAGCGTTCTACGCTAGTGTTAACGCAAGAGAATTTCTTACCGACAGCTCTGGAAACCGAAGATTCTGGTGTATCTCAGTCACTGACATCAACGTGAATCACGGTATCGACATGCAGCAACTGTGGGCTGAGGTAAAAGAGACTTTGTATGTACAAGGGCAGAAGAACTGGTTTTTAAGCCCCGATGAGCGCGAGCTATTGCAAGATAGTAACGAGGGCTACCGTACCCAGTCCAGTGTCGAAGACTTGTTGCTGCAACACGTTAACTTTGGCAGTGAATACGCAAAGCCTGTACAGATGACTAAGCTACTGCGGGACTTGGGGATTGGAAATCCAAGGATGCCCGATTTTAAAGACGCAGCGAGGGTGCTCTTTGAGCGGGGGGTGGAACCCAGACGCTCCAATGGAAAGAAAGTCTACGATATAGATTACGACACGCCACAAGACGACATTCCATCCAGTAACTACGGAGGGTTTGATTGACGATGATTGACAAGACAGTGGCGAAGGAGGCGTTGTTTGACGTAGGCATTGGGTTCGCACTGTCCTTTCCTGTGGCGTTCACTGTGCTGACCTTCACGACCGCTGCTGACCTATCAGTGACGACAACGGCGATGGTGCAAACAGGTGTATTCACTTTCATTGCACTGTTACGAAAATACTACGTCCGACTCTTTTTTAAAAGAAACGGTAGTAAATAAGGGTGAAGTGCATGAAACAGGGTGAGGTAGGGGTTAAGGTACACTGTAAAGAAAACCAAGTAAACAAAGGGTTTTCTCTTATAGGTAGTGTTAGGTATATACTTATAATAATAATAAATATATATAGTAGTATAACGGTATAAATGGGCGTTTATAGGGGTTTAGTATTGGGTATAGATAAACCGCCATACACTGCACACTGTACACTGCTGGTTTTAATGGGAGCTATTAATGACTGAATTTAAGTATGATGAGAGCCGTAGCTATGACGATAATTTCTATCGATGGTGGGGATTGAATAGCACGGAGAGAAGAGAGTTCTTACAAGAACCTTACCACGCTCAAAAAGCACGAATGATATTCAACAAAAAATACTCTTCTTATGAGAAGAACAGTATGTTTGAAAAGATGAAAAGAAAGATGGATGATTTCTTCTAGTGTTATTCTTGGTAGAATGAATAAAAGGAAATGAACTATGGCAAGACCAAAGAAAGAAAGACCTAAGCTAGTCGATGCTCCCGCTCAATTTGAGAAGGACGAAGAGTTTGGTTTGACAGAGATGCAGACAGCTTTTGTGTGGTATTACACAGAAGGATCATGTAGTCAGACAGAAGCAGCTAGACGAGCTGGTTACGAGTACCCAGCAGTAGCAGCTAACAAGATGCTAAACGGTAAAGACTTTCCTAGCGTTACCAAAGCCATACGAGTCAAGCAAGATGAGTTAGCTGAGAAGTATGCGATAACTCCAGCCAAGACTGGCACGATGTTGTGGAAGATCACCGAGACTGCATACGAAAGCGGACAACTTAACGCAGCTGTGTCAGCCATCAAAGAGCTCAATCAATTAGCTGGTTTAAACATCAGTAGATCACAAAGCGTTAACATAAATGCGAACTTAGACACGATGAATAAGGACGACATCAAGGAGAGATTGTCCAAGCTATTAGGCGCAGATGTGGAGACTTATTCTGATAAGGACATGTAAGTGAAATAACTAAGCAATGGGGCGCTCTCCGTCAAAACGTCTAAAAATCCAGAAAAACTCTCAAAATCTCAAAAACTCCAATGAAATCAATAGCTTAGAGCTTTATTAACTTGTACATCTATTTATAACTATGTGCAATACTGTGAGCACAGCTGTCACAACACTAAAGTAGGATTCCTTTGGGGTCGGGCTTTTTGCTGGAAAACGATTATTGTTGACCCCTCACACCCCCTAAATGACAGATAGATATATAGTTATAGTTATAGCTAAGTTACACGCACTAAATCACCAAAAAATCTCATCGTACCCCTTGTGTAAATAAGTATAAATATTGGGACTCTTTTGGAGTTGGTGTTATACTCAGCACATGGTCAACTCACGCAACAAAGGAGCTTCGTTTGAAAGAGAGGTCGTTAAAAATCTGAACGAATTTTTTTCACAAAATAATTTGGATGTAACTTGCAAGCGTAATTTAGACCAATATCAACAATCGGGCGAGTGTGATATTCCAATCCCGTTTCACGCCGTTGAGTGTAAACATTACAAAGAAGGTAATTGGCTTAAATCAGAGTGGTGGCGACAAGTTTGTGACTCAGCAAAAGACAACGAAATTCCTGTGCTGGTTTTCAAATTCAACCGCATACCAACCAGAGTGTGTATACCCCTTCATGCGATCAATACCGACTGGGAGGTGGACAACCAAAAAATCGCCGTGATCCCTTTCGAGGACTGGTTAGATGTTTTAAAGAAAAATTGGAGTATTTATGAACAAACAAGTGAATCCTAACCACGGCATAACTGGAGCTAAAGTCACGCCAGCTGACGTAAAGCTCTTCATGGACTTCATTAAGGGCAAACGTCCCAAAAAGGGAAAAATCGTGAAATCCACGAGGGCTGTGCAGAATAATAGTTACAGGGATGCGGACGTATACTTCATCGACTTTAAGCATAAGAAACTTTATGAGGTACTCAAGCGTATTGCCAATACCGTTAATGCTCATTTTAATTACAACATAGATGGTATAGAGAAAGCTCAGGTAATTAGGTATAAAGCACCTTCTAATGGTTACGATTACCACATAGACCTAGGCAATGACGAAGAAGCATTGAAACGTAAGATAAGCGTGTCGTTGATATTGAACGAGGATTATGAAGGTGGAGAGCTTTGCTTTAGGTCTGGAGTAGAGGAGCAGTGTCTAAAAGGGACTTCTGGAGACGTTGTAGCCTTCAGTTCCTTCGTTCCACACAAAGTTAACCCAGTTACTAAAGGACAGCGCTACGTTGTTATAGTCTGGTTTACAGGTTCTCCTTTTAAATAATTTTTGATAGACTGCATTAATGTCTCTAAAAGATGCAATAGAGAGGGCAGTACAAGAGAACGTAGATCGAGCAAAACGTACACAAGAGCTTTCAATGGAGTACCACCCAAGCGCTGGTCAGATGACCAATTTTCTTGGTATGTTGGCTCCCGGCGCTGGAGTAGCAGACGCAGCTGGTGAATACCCAGCCTTACCTTCTTACGATCAACCAGTTACAGAAGCTTTTTCCAATGCACCTTATCCGTCCATGTCGGAGAACATAGCCAACCGAAACATCTTCGATGCCAGTATGCAAGGACTGGGAGTCGCTGGCGATGCTTTGTACGCAACCCAACTTGGAGCGCCAGTTGGATTTTTAACAAAAGGGTTAGGAGCTATGGGTACGGCAATGAGAGCTGCCAGTAAAGCCGACAAAGCTGGCATTACTGCACTTAAACCTACAAAAATTGATGCTGAAAGCATATCCTCCATCACAGATTGGGTAGACAGCAGTAAAGAGCCTTGGACGCAAAAAAACCTTTTAAGGACTGTAGATGATTATGACTTAAAAAATGTTTCTAAAGATTATCTACAAAAAAGTGATTTATTGGACAAAGATGGCAATGTAACTCTATACAGATATTTAAACATACCAGAAGGTGAAACATTGCAGATAGAAGAAGGAATTAAAAGCCTTACCACAGACCTTGAACACGCAAAGCAAATGGCTAAAGAGCGCAGTTCATTGCCAATGCAAAGATTAAAAGAAGGTGAGACCTTAACTCAAGCAGAAAAAAGTGGTTTATCTTCTTCTTTAGACAGAGCTTTAAGTGGAAAATATGAGACATACAACCTAGAAAGACCCGCAACCGTCCTTGAATACAAAGTACCTATAGAAAAAATAGAAGGATATTTACCAGCTCTATGGAAAAATTTGGATGAAGAATCTTTACAAGGATATAAAAGATATGTAGCAGAAGATCGTTATAGCAATTTAATTGACGATGCTATAGAACAAGGTTTAGATTATGATGAAGCACTTGAAGAGGTGGCAAATAGCGATGCTATTTCTGACTTCATAGGTGATTATGTAAGCACTATTTCTGATGAGTCAGAGGCTTTAGTTGATTTAACGGGGATAAAACCAAACAAGATTAAGGGCATCGAATCCTTAGATAATACAAGCAGATTGAAAAGAGCAAAGGAAATGGGTTTTCGTACAGACGAACCCGTTTACCACGGGACACACTCGAAAGATATTGATGCGTTTGATGATAAGTTTATAGGTGATCGTGACGAAGGTTTCTTTGGCAGAGGACACTATTTCACCAGTGAGTCTGGAGAAGCATCATGGTATGGTCCTAATGTTGGCGAATATTACACCAGAGGAAAATTATTAGACCTGTCGCCAACAAAAGCTAACTCAAATAGGGAATTGCAAGACACAAAATATTTCAAATTTTGGACAAAAGAATTAGAAAAGCTAGATATGCTGGACGAACCAACAAAGAAAGGTCTGAAAACAATCAACAAAATTGACGACTATGTAGATAAAAACGTCAAAGTAATGGTAGGTAAAAACTCTAATGGCACTACAGGATTTACCGCCAGTGTAAAACACCCAACAAGAAAGCCTTATGTTTATGAAGATTCCCAAGGTGTAACAAAAAGCATGGATGAAACCTTGGATTCGCCAATTATGAACAGAGGTGATGGAGTTGAGTTTCACGAAACAAAAGAAAAAGCAGTAAAAGCCTTAAAAGATAAAATAATATACGAAGCTCAAACCTTTAATGAATTGAGAGAAGTGTTCCCAGACCTAGGCAACACGCTATTTAGTCTTTCTGATTACATAAGAGTTGGCGGCAAAGGAGCAGATGAACTGTCAAAGCAAGCCAAGAAAGCTGGTTACGATGGAATCAAGGTTGGCGATGAAACCGTTATATTTGACCCAAAAAATATAAGACGCACAGATGCTGAGTTTGACCCCAAGAAAACAGAGTCACCTAATTTACAATCCAGTCTTAATTTACTATCGACAGGTATTGGTTCTCTTGCCTAGATTTCTGCCTTTTAAATAAACTACTTACTCTGTCTGTAGAGCTTTCCGTCTTTGTAGAGCTTCCAAGGTGTTCCTTGGCGATCCAGCGAATTAATCCTACGATTGATTATGCCCAGATTACGCTCAGTGGTGCGTATGCTATTGATGTAATCGTCTTTATCAGAAAACTGTGCTTTCTGGTAAAACTTATATATTGATTCTGCCATGCAACTCATTATAGCCCCATATCATGGCTGTTACGCTAGTACCTTCGCTATAACCTTCTTTACACTTAATACGCTCTATGGCGCGTTCTTTGACCTCTTCAACAGGCAAATAGTCGTATTCCCATGGTGCTGAATCCCAACGAGCTACAATAACGCTCTTTTTGTCTACGATCTTAGAATAGACATCAAACTCACCGTGTCGTCCTAAAAACTTACCCTCATCGTACTTTATGTATCTAGGTTTCATCCCTGACCCCTATAACGTGATTTACCACGCATACGTCTCTTATGCTTGTTCATGGTAGAGGTACCTAAGTTTCTTCTGCCTATGCTTGTTTTCTTGCCCGTTGACCCAGCATTTGACGTATGGTTTATGATTGCTGTTGCTTTTCTCATATGTTCATATACGCATCTTCTCTATTCACTGCAACCTTGCCTTTCCATTTCTTGCCTGTTCTAACGTCTTCATACTCTATATTCCCATTATTGTAGTGCCTTTCTCTTATCCCATCGTTAAAGTGGTAATACTTTAAAGTCTTTCCCCACTCCTCTACGTCTAATTTAAGTTTAACCCGCCTTACCGCGTCTGTGTATTCAGTCATTTGTAATAGCCTCCTCTTCGTTTAGAATCTCTTTCTTTCTGGTCTTAAAGTCATTTATCAGCTGGTCGTAATGTCTGGTGCTTAAAGAACGCAAAGTAGCCACTGCTTGTTTATTGTCTGTGTAATACTTATTCAAGCTATTCACACTATCTATACCGTCCATAAAAGTTGTTAGAATGAAGTATAAATCCTCAGCAACCGTCATATCAACTCCAGTGCTTTTCTAGCCAGATCGTTCTGCTCAGAAGCTAAACGCCCTTTCTTCCAAACATTAATAACGTATTCAGAATCAACCAGCATGTCTTTATTAGCGTCCAGATGTTTTTTCATTATCCTTCGTAAAGCGTCAGGACCTGTTACGTTGTAATTAGAATCAAACAACAAATCCAAGGTATTAATATAGCCTTCCATTGTTAATGCAACCTTGTAGTTGGCAGTTTAGCGCCTTCCTGTAATTCTATCCACTTCTCTATAGCGCCCCGTGGCATCTCGTTCATATTCGCATAACCTATAAAAGTGCCTTCCTTTTCGCACTCCTCTTTAAATTTAAGCGCTTCCATCTTCTCAGTGTAAGCCTTAACCAAAGAAACATAATCATAACCATACTTTTTCACATACGTTACACAATGCTTGTTTCTGTAATAATCAATTAAATCATCCCATGGCGTTTCCATTATTTATCTCCTTTCTTACTATGAAATATGTAATCCTTTTCTTCCTGTGTTCCAAAGTGCCAGATGCCTTTTAGTATTCTACTAAGTAGCATGTTAGGAATCGAACAAGGTTTTTCATCAGGCGTTCCTACATTCATTAATTGTAAGTGGCATATCTGACCTATGGTCTTACCATCGTTCTTCCACATATCTAACGCTTGCCTTGCTATATCCTTGAAAATACCATTTTTAAACTTCTTCTTGCACTGATTAACAGGCACGTTGTTTTCTTTCAAAGCAATGCCCAATATGTCTAAATCATCGTACTTGTAACTAACAAACTCTTTGTAATCCACATAACCGTCTTTGTCAGCCTCTAGTGGTGTCTCATTCTTCAGTTGCTTCAGTTGCTTTACCGACTTCTTTTTCCTACCAGCCGATATACCTTCATTTGGATTAATGCCGTTAGCAATTAACTCTATATTCCTTCTAGCCTTTCTTCTAGCCGTTAGCACACTCATTTCATCTGTGCCACCTAACATCACCCTTAAAGCTCCTTTAATAAAATCTTGCTTGTTGTGGATGCTGTAATACCTCTTTCTGTTCTTTGATAGGAACCTAATAGCCAAAACTGGTTCCGTGTTGTCGTAGTAATAGGTATTCACTTTGTCTTTTAAGGCTTTTACATTGTCATCCGTAAAACGAAAAGTTCGTTTAGTTGTATTAGTTCTGCTCGATACACTAACAGCTCTTGGCTTTACTGGCTTTACTATGACTGGCTTTTCTACTTCAGCTGTGACGACTGGCTCTATAGAGTGGTCAAAATTAGTAATCCTAGCGTTGTGCAACTCTAAAGCAGCAGTAGCTTGTTCATACTCTAATTGCTTCTGCCTAACGATTGATTGCAACTCGAACCTATGCCCGACTAAAAAATCCTTCGTGGTCTTAATATAGTGGTCTAAGTGATTAAGCACACACTCTTCAGGAGAGATGTTGTATTCTTGCTCCACTTCTTTGAGCATTGCACCTAGTCTTTTGTTTAATTGTAGTTTTATTGTTTCCATAATTTATTATTTTTTGGCTCGCCTATTTTTAGCAAGCTGGTTATTTCTATCTTTTACCCTTCGGTTTTCTTTATCAACCTCAGTCATAAATTCATCAAGCACAGCCTTTTTGTTCTCAGCGCTAAGTTTGGTGTGTATGACCACATCATTTTTCTTAGCTAACCAATTTTGATGCCATTGCCTCTCTTGGTTTTTCCAACTCCAATCTATGCCACCATATTTTTCAGAACTGAATCCAAACACTAATGGGTTGGTAAATTTTTCATGCCATTTCATTCTTTCTCCTTATATATTCCATAAGCACCATCTTCATAATCTTCTGCTGTTACAAAGTCTCCTAAATACTTTTTCAGTAATTCTTTTTCTTTGTTATTAAGGTCGTAATCCCAAACAGGAACAGGCACCGCCCTAAGAAAAGTTAAAGTAGGATTCCAAACTTGACGCAATAACTTTTTCTTTAATCCTATTTTGAACCATCTGTCATACTTACCTCTTCTTATAATCAACTGTTGATAATATTCTTCATCTCTTATATTTTTACCTATGCCTATAAAACTGTATTCTTTGTCTGACAATAGCTTGTGAGCTTTATTCAAAGCAGTTTTTTGGTATTTATATTCTTTATTGTGTAAAACTTTTGTTTCATGTGAAACATTTGTGTTTTCATCTTCATAGCAAAGATAGACACTTCCACCAGCTATCTCTATTTTTTTTGGTTTTTTTTCCATTGTTTCCAATAAGTCGGGTGATCTTTTAATAATTCTTTTACTGCGTCTCTAAAAAAGTCTTTTTTTCCTTCACCAAACCTTTCTCTAAGATCGTGCCACCAAATCACATCCAAAAAATGTATCTCCTCACCTTTTGAGTAAACTCTGCTTACCTTCCTGTTGCATTTATCACAGCTAACCCTGTCTTTTTGCAACCTAGAGCCACAGCAAGCGGTGAACTCGTAGCTGTTAGCTACATACACCTCAGTAGGCTGGTCTTCTCTTTTTGGTCTTTTGTATGCCATATTTCCTCCATTAAATCATAGTTTACAAACTATTGCAAATCTTTGTAATTATTTGCTTCTCCTTATAAACTTTTATCTTCTTTTTTCTCCTTATTAAATTTGTTTAATATCGGTAACTTTCTCCCGAGAAATGTTCCTTCTGCAATGTCTTTTTTTAATAGTGCTAAATTCTCTACAAACTCAGGAGTCTTAATGACATCTAAACACTTGATACAGTAACTTTTGCCAACCTCTGGATCGTTGGGACACAACATACAAGTTACTTTAGGCGCTGCTTTTACTTCTTCTATATCCTCATTAACTTTGCTTTTTGCCCAACTTAAAGTATCGCAATTAGTTCCGTTATATGTGTACTCGCTTTGTGTGACATCACCTTTTGGATTTCTTATTATGTAGGTTTTTTTATTTCTTTTACCTACCCAGCCACCAATGTGTTTTTCAATCGTGTAATTTTTATATTTATATTCTTTTATTTTCATTTTTTCTCCTAAGTTAAGTAAGGTACTACTGTGTTGGGCACTCCGTATTTTCTCAACACTTTGCCGTAAGCTGTTGCTGCTGCTTCCATCCTGTCAGCACTTTGACCGCCCTTTCTGTCAACATCAACTCTCATATCCCAGCCATAATTAGACCCTAAAGTATCAATCAAGCCTTTGGCTTTTAACTCTTTGCTAATCATGTTTTTGCCGGGACCCGCTATTTTGAGATAAGCACCACCACAGTTGCCATCCTTACAAACTTCGTATGGTTTGTTTTTATCAAACTCGCCAAACAAAGAATCGGCTACTTGAAAAGCCACTGGATTAGGCACACATTTATCGTGTGCTTTTTGAGCTGCCTTCTTAGCTGCTTTCAGCATTTTGTTTATATAAGCATCTAACATTATTTTTCTCCTTCTTTATTATTAATCATCGTAAATAACCAGTTCTAAATCTTTGATCTCGATTGGGTACCATTTTTCAACCAAAGCCTCGTAAACTTTAAGGTCTTGTTCGCAGTATTTGATGTACTTAGAAGGCTCACCATAAATTGGAGTTCCTTTTTTTTCTCTACCCCATCCATTAGCAAGACCTTCAAAAACCTTTGTGCCTTCTGCTTCCATTTTTTCGTACCTAGCCTTGGCTTTTTTCAAGAACACAATCTCATTTTTAACCAAGTTACAAGACAACTCTAATGGAAGGGCGTGTATGCCTGAACAACTGCCATCTCTCCAACCATCAACCGTATATCCGTGGTCAGCAATTTTGTTGTTATCTATGTTAAGTTTGTGTCTTTTCCTACAAAGCTGGCAGTGACCCCAGTATTTAGCAGACTTTTCAGTTCTAACACCTTCAGTCTTTATTTTCTTTGGTTTGGCTATGATTTCTGCTTCCTTGAAAAACGCTCTAAGCTCTACTAGGTTGTTAATTGGAACCCACACATTACCAAAGGTTCTGAAATACTCAGAGTGTTTGGCTTCTCTTACATTGTGGAGGTCAAAAGGAATATTGTCTCTGGGGTTAGCATCTACAAAGGCTTCATACTCAGGACTCATATAACTAAAGTCTGTGCCCAACTCTTCTTTTAGTTTATTTCTGTAACATTTGTCTGCTGCTTTTTTAAGTCCGTTGTAAGCTCTGTTAAGCTGATCCATAGCATCTTTCTTTGCTGACTTAGTGTAAAACTGACCATTATAAATAGCTTCAGCCCTTCTAACTCTTTCTGCGTAATTTTCAAAATGTGACATTTTTCCTCCTTCTTTATTGTTAGTCATCGTAATGAATGTAATCTTCTGGTCTAAGATTTTCTTTCTTTAAAATCTTCCCAAGTTTTTTCGCACAATCAGAACCTATTGGATGAGAACCCAAATCCCCACAACCGTATTCCATGGTTATAACTTCACTGTCGTCATGGTGGCAAACTTCTCCACCACCTTCACAAGCATGAATCCACACTTTGGGGTCTTTCAAGCCTTTCCAACAAAGATAACATCTGTCTTCCTCATCACCGATAAGATAATTTTTATCTTGATAAGGACTTTCAGCTTCTGCGAAATCTACGATTGGATGCTTACAGTTTTCTAAGTAACGCTTGTTAGTCATTACGCCACCTCCCCTTGTTTTCTTCTTAACTTTTTTTTGTGCTTGTTTACTTGTACAGAAGCAATCCATAAATCAAAAGCGTAACTATTTATATTGTCATACTGCCTGAAAGACCTAATGATATGTCTTTGTTTTCTTTTCAAGTCTATTAATTTTTTTACTGATGCAAATTTTGTCATTTTTTCTCCTTCTTTATTGTTATTTATCATATCCACATATCCATTATACATATATTTATAAATATGTACAACTTTTTACACATGTTTTTTTAATTAATTTTAGCCCTATTTTTGGACCCAAAAAAAAGGGCAATCTTTCGACTGCCCTTTTTCTTATAACAGTGGTAAATTAGCTGTCTATGAAATCTGGACTTAAAGTCCCAGCGGGTGCTACAGCGTCACACACATTTACCTCGATTTCGCCAACTGCCATACTCAGCTTTAGAAGTGCACCCTGTCATTCGATTAAAGTCTTTCCTCGATAAAGTTCTTAGCGTAATCTTCTGGAGTGTAGTCAATGCTCAACCCTCCAAAATTTGAATCCACTATCTCGATGAACTCAGTGGCATCCGCAACCAGAGCTTCAAAAAGCTCTTCATAAGAAGCAGTCTCCATGTCTAGCGCATTGTAGTTATCTAGGTTGTGGTTTAAGAAAAGATCACTTGAGTAAGGATCAACGTAAGTCTTATCTTCATCTTTTATTGGTTTTACTATAGTTACCATTTTTATTTTCCTCGTTTAGTTAATGAAGTTGCCATAATAAACTAATTACAAATAATTACAACTATTAATAAGTGTTAATTTATTTTAATAAAAATGTATACAACGACACGCATTTACTATATACTGTATTTGTGATGATAAATAAGGAGGAAATATGATTATAGAAGTTAAACCAAATTGGACAGGAAGAGTATTCAAGTTCAAGATTTCCGATGTTGACTTTGGATATAACAAACCAGTTTATCTTTGGAACGAAGAAAAAGGTGAATGGAAAGAAGTAATAAGCACCAGCTTAAATCATTATCACCTTTTGGTGAGCGAGCTTGGGTATGACCCAAAAGCAAAAAGATGTTTTCACTGTAGAGAGTGTGAAGTGACAAACTACCAAGATGATGTTGAGTTGCTTTACGAAGACATTGGTAACAAGTTGCCTGTCAGAAGAAACGCTTGCAGTGACCATGCTGATTACTACTACATGGCAGAAACATTTGAGGAAGCAATAAAAGCATGAAAGACTACCAAAGACAAAGACTGTATAACTGGGAGAACGCAGAACCTTGGATGGTAAAGAAAAGCGATCTTACAGAATCAGAGGTGCTTTACATTATTAAAGAGCTAGACAAAATATTTAAAAACGATTGGGCAATTAAAGAAACCCAAGTCCAGTTTTCTAACGGCAGAGGAATGAGCTGGGCAAACAAGTCTAAGATAAAATTAAAAAGAGATTGGGCATTGACTTGGGGCGTGGTCTTGCACGAATACGCACACGTTATAACTGACGACAAACACGGACCTGAGTTTGTTGCAATCTTTTGTGGCTTAATCAATCGTTACCACCCAGACAAACCTTGCTTAAAAGGAATGGCAAAGACTCTAGGTGAATATGGATTGGATTTTAAATCGCTTAAAACTTTAGAAGACAGGGTAGCAATATCCAAACAACCTGACATCGACATATCTAAAGCGCCGATAGTAAAATCAAAATCAAGAGCAGTAACTCCAGAACAAAAAAGAAATAATAAGTTTAGAGCCAAGACTAAAGAATTATTAAAAGCTTGGGAAAGAAAAAGATGGGCATTAGGAGTTGATAGTGACCTTCACAAATTTGAATTTGAGATCGAAAGAGTATATGACTCTCATTGGGGATTAGAGCTTTATGTCAGAAAAACGGGCTGGATATATGGCAACCAAATTCCAGAGAGATTTGAATGGGAGCTGGAAGATACTTACGATAATTGGAAAGACGCTTATTACTGGTTGGCTGGCGAAGTTGTTGAAGTGTGGGAACTCCTTTTTACCAGCCCACCCAACGTGATGGGTGAAGACAAACCAACAGAAAGAAAAAGAGTAAAAAAATCTGGTCAAAGTCAAGAAGCTAAAGACAAAAAAGTTTATTACAACAGAGCCAGAAGGAGATTGGTCAAACACGGCTTTGAAATAATCTACGAAGGTGAGCACAAGAACTACAGGTCGGTTACGTTTAAAAACAACGAAACGCTGTTTATACAAGAAGCACAAGACAGTGCACCACTTAACATAGACTGGAAAAGAGTTTACACAACCCTAGAAAATCTAGGTTACAAGGATGCAATTAGATGATGTTTCACGTGAAACATTTGCAAAAGATTATAAATTTTTATACTATAAGGAGCAAATATGATTACACCCAATAAACAAATAAATAACATTTACGGCTATGTTCGAGTGTCTACGACAGAACAAGCCATTAATGGTATTTCAATCGACACGCAAAAAGATTTGATTAACGAGTTTTGCATGACCAAGTTTAATCGCCCAGTTGACGAGTTTTTCGTTGATGCTGGCGTGTCTGGAACCATACCTATTAATGAGCGTGAAGAATCAAGAAGATTGACAGACACCATAGACGAACACGACATTGTTATATCGACACGCTTAGACAGATTATCAAGATCGTCTGGTGATCTTTTAAAGACCATACCGATCTTTGAGGAGACTGGAGTTATCTACTATCTGTGTGAGCAATTTGGCGATATGCCAATTTCTTATCCAAAGAAAAAGAATAAAGCCAGCTTGCAGAGCAAGTTTGACATGAACGAGATGGTCAACAAGATTATGGTTATGGTCTTATCCGCAGTGGCTGAAATAGAACACGGCTCTACTGTTGATAAACTAAAAGAAGGTAAATTGGCTTGGGCACCTAAAGGCTATTCGATAGGTGGCACAGCTCCTTTTGGTTACGATAAGGAAGAAGAAAAGATCAAAACAGGCAAAAGAGTTAAGCGCAGAATGAAGTTGGTAGAGAATGAAGAAGAGCAAAAGGTCTTACAGTTTATCTATAAATTAAGAAAAAAAGGCTTGGGCGCAAGAAGAATATCCAAACAGATAGTGGCTCATTTTCCAGAATACGACATCTTTCCTTACTGGAAAGTACGCAACATACTAGCCAGAAAAGCACAGGGCTTGCATAACGCTAGTTAATCCTATAATTTTAGCTATAATGAAATTATGGCTACCAATTTAACAGATGATGTAGACATTTTTGCGCCTGACAAAGACTTGTTGGACAAAGCCGTTGAATCATACGAAGAAAACGTACCCTTAGTTGGACAAATAGCAGCTGGATTCACATTACCCGGCATGGCTATGGATTTAGCAACGGCTGGAAAGTACGGCAGAGAAGGCGTTAGAGATATAAAATCTGGATTACAAAGCATGGGCAGTGTCTTTAGTATGGGTAAAGCGCCCAGCCAATTAAAGTCTGGTGTTAAGAATTTAGGCATAGCTACACTAGCTGGCGTAGGAGCAATTCCGTTGTTTGGCGACATAGCGAAGCGAGTGGGCACTCCTCTAATAAAAGGCATAGAACAATCCGCCGAAGTGGTACCCACATCATCCATAATCAAGAAAGCTAAAACTTCACCCCCCAAGAAAGTTAAACAAGCAGAAGATTTATTAACTGCCTCAGCAAATGATTTTGAATACAAAGGCGTAGCGCAACAAAAAAGACAGCCCATAGAAGTTTTAGACAACGGTGATGGAACTTTCACACAACTTGGCGGTTCCTCTACTTTGGAAGCCTTAGAAAAATCAGGTGTAGATCATGTCCCCATAAAACGCTTTCCTAACGAAGAATCTTATAAATTAAATGAGCCCATCAGAAAAGCTGCAAAAGAAACCAAAAGAGCAGAAGATGCGAGAAAACTACAACCCAAAGTAAACGATCCAACATTTGAAGGACCTGTAAGAGAATTTGGCTCTAAAATGGAAAAAGAGTTCGATAAGACTTTTAATTTACACCAAGAGGGTCTTAAAACTGTAGATGATTTGTTTGAAACGGCACAAAGAGCCAACTCTCAATTCCAGAAAGAAATAAAAGAAATTGCTGATGGCTTTAATTTAAAAAGCACCTCAGCCCCCGGCGAACCTATTACTGATCCTGAAATTATAAAATTTGTTACCAAAATTGATGGTCTTAATATTGACATAAGAACAGGTCATTATCCCGGCACCGTTAAGCTGCCCAGTAGCATCCTTAGAAAGTCTAAAGCTAAATACAACGGCGATCATACACAAATAACTGATAGCATGAGAACCAGAATTATAGCTGAAACCCCTGAAGAAGCTGATGCACTAGCCAAAGCAATATCATCTAAATGGGCAG
>Ga0098061_1000352_pt1 | contig 21447 bp, 10 predicted proteins | sample 22_taG_FD_92579 | JGI IMG/M metagenome (GOLD analysis project Ga0098061, IMG submission 92579) | Marine viral communities from the Subarctic Pacific Ocean - 22_ETSP_OMZ_AT15343 metaG | ecosystem: Environmental > Aquatic > Marine > Oceanic | place: Subarctic Pacific Ocean | collected 2015-01-20
AAGTAATACCAATTGGAAATAAAGTCTTAGTTAAACAAATACAAGCAAAAGAAACTTATGGAGATACAAATATTTATATTCCTGATGCAGCACAAACTAAAGAATTAAAGGCATATGTTGTATCTGTAGGTGATGATGTAGAAGGTATTGAAGAAGGAGATCTTATTCAATATGGTGAATATGCACAACCAGTAAACATGTCTCATGAAGGAGAACAACACTTGCTAATAAATAAACAAGATATATTAGCAATTATTGTAAGTGTATAGAATTATACCTACATACAATAATGGTACTTGGACTACAACCGAGTTTGAATCAGTAGAATCTTTTAGAGAATTTATTGATTTAATGTTTAAAGAACCTGGTAAATATAAGTTTGATAAAACTTCCTTTATATTTAATAAACAAGCTAGAATATTTAATAAACAAGGTTTTTATTGTGATAAACCAATGAGATCAAAAGATTTTATGACCTATTGGGAAGATCAAAAAAATAAATGTAGAGAAGGTGTAATATATAAGAATAAAGGAAAAACATGGTATCTTACTAGGGATTATTATATGTGGTTAAATTTTCTTCCTATTTATGATAAAGAAGAAAAAGAATATGGTTTTGCAAAAGTAAGAGATGCTCAATATCATATGGCATTATATGAATTAATGGCTGAGATTAGTTATAAACATGTTGCAATACTTAAGAAAAGACAGATTGCATCATCCTATTTTCATATGGGTAAACTAATAAATATGTATTGGTTTGAAGAAGGAGCTGTATTAAAAATTGGTGCAGCTTTAAAAGATTATATTAATGATAAAGGATCATGGAAATTTTTAGATGAATATCAAACATTTTTAAATGAACATACTGCCTGGTATAGACCTTCTAATCCTGGAAAAGTATTATTATGGGAACAAAAGATTGAAGTTAGAATAAATAATAGAAAAACACAGAAAGGTCTTAGATCTAAAATACAAGGATCATCTTTTGAAAAAAATGCAACAGCAGGAGTAGGTGGTCCATGTACATACTTTTTTCATGAAGAAGCAGGTATTGCTCCTAAGATGGATAAAACATATGAATACCTACGTCCTGCATTTACTTCAGGAATGATGACAACTGGACAATTTATAGCTGCAGGATCTGTTGGAGATCTTGATCATTGTAAACCTTTAAAGACATTTATTCTTAATCCAGAAGCTAATGGTATATTAGGAGTTCAAACAGATTTAATGGATGATAAAGGTACTATTGGTATTGCAGGTTTATTTATTCCAGAACAATGGTCAATGCCTCCTTTTATAGATCAATATGGTAATTCTAAAATTAAAGAAGCACTTAAATCAATTAGAACAGAAAGAGAAGAATGGAAAAAAGATTTAGAAGCTGAAGCATTTCAATTAAGAGTCTCACAGAAACCAATTGATATTGCTGAGGCATTTGCATATAGAAAAGAATCAATTTTTCCACAGAGTTTATTGTCTAAACAAATTAGAAGAGTTGAAGAAAAAGAATATTCATATGAATATATTAAATTAGAAAGAGATCAAGATGGTATAAAAGCAAGTAGAACAAAAAAATTACCAATAAGAGAATTTCCAGTAAATAAAAAGAGAGAAGATAAAACAGGTGTTTTAGTTGTATGGGAAAGACCAATAGATAATCCTGAATTTGGAACATACTATGCATCTATTGACCCGGTGTCAGAAGGTAAAACAACTACATCAGATTCATTATGTTCAATATTTGTATATAAAAATGCTGTTGAAGTAACAAAAGAAACATCAGAAGGTTTAGAAGTATTTATTGAAGGTGATAAAGTTGTTGCATCATGGTGTGGTAGATATGATGATATAAATAAAACACATGAACAATTAGAATTAATTATTGAATGGTATAAAGCATGGACACTAGTAGAAAATAATATATCTTTATTTATACAACATATGATTGCTAAGAGAAAACAAAAATGGCTTGTTCCAAGACAACAAATTGTATTCTTAAAAGATCTAGGTTCAAATAACAATGTATTTCAAGAATATGGATGGAAGAATACAGGTACATTATTTAAAAGTCATCTTATATCATATGCTATTGAATTTATTAGAGAAGCAACAGATGAAGAATTAGATGATAATGGTGAAGTTATGAGTGTTAAATATGGTGTAGAAAGAATTCCTGATGAAATGTTACTTACAGAAATGTTACAATATTACCCTGGACTTAATGTGGATAGACTAGTTGCATTTGCTGCACTTATTGCATTTGTTAAGATTCAACAAGCAAATAGAGGCTACTCTAAGAGAAAAGAAAGAGATAAATCTTTAGAACCTTTGGATAACTCAAAGAAATTTAGTAAATTAAGTATAGGACCTTTTAGAAATATAGGTAGAAATAACTCAATGGGAAAACGTAAAAAGAGATCACCATATAAAAACTTGAAATAATGTATAATTGGGTAACAACAACAACAGTAGACGGAATAGGAGAATTTTCTTTTATTGAGTATATATACATCAGTGCTATTATTTATGAAGAACCAACAAAAAAAGATAACTAGAATATGAGAGTACTCAACGCAATGCAAATAAAAAAAGGTGCTAAGGCTAAAGGACCTTCAGTACATGCATCTTTAACACAACCTATACAATTTGTTTCTTCTAAGGAGAAAGATGACAATTGGACTCAATGGAATATGGATTGGCTTGAGACTAGAGGTCTAGATTTTCTTAGAAAAAATTCACGTAAAGTTTTAAAGAATTATAAACTTGCAAAAGGAATAATAGATAAAACTGATTATATTGTTGAAGAGAATAATGAATATAGAGAGTTAGTTGAAGTTCTTACACAAGAAGATGATTCAGCATTAGAATTAAAATTCTATCCTATTGTACCTAATGTTATTAATGTACTTACGGGAGAATTTACTAAAAGATTTCATAAAGTACAATTTAGAGCAGTTGATGATACATCATATAATGAGATGCTTGAATCTAAAAGAGCATTAATTGAAGAGAATTTATTAACTGATGCATATAATAATCTAATGATTGAGATGATTCAGCAAGGTGCTGATCCTGAATCAGAGGAAGTTCAAGAACAATTATCTACTGAGAATTTAAAATCTCTTCCAGAAATTGAAGATTTCTTTTCTAAAGATTATAGAAGTCTAATTGAAGAATGGGCATCTCATCAATTAAATGTTGATGAGGAAAGATTTAAGATGAATGAACTTGAAGAAAGAGGTTTTCGTGATATGCTTATTTGTGATAGAGAATTTTGGCATTTTAGAATGATGGAAGATGATTATGATATTGAATTATGGAATCCTGCTTTAACGTTTTATCAAAAATCTCCTGATTCAAGATATATATCAGATTCTAATTTTGTAGGAAAATGTGATATGCTTACTGTTGCAGATGTTATTGATAAGTATGGTTATCTTATGAATGAAGAACAATTATATTCAATGAACCAAATACATCCTGCTGCAAATGCAAGATATATGGTTAGAGGAATGCAAAATGATGGTTCATATTATGATGCAACAAAATCACATGCTTGGAATACAGAAATGCCTGGTTTAGCATATAGACAATTTATGAGTAACTGGGATGCCAATCCTAATGGAGGAGGAGATATTGTTAATTGGATCTTAGGTGAAGGTGATGATATACATACATGGGGTGATGGAGATATGCTTAGAGTTACAACAGCATATTGGAAAACTCAAAGAAAAATTGGTCATTTAACAAGAATTACTAAAGAAGGAGATATTATTCAAGAAATAATTGATGAAGCATATAAAGTAACTGAAAAACCAATTTATAATACAAAACTATTTAAACAAAAAACAAAAGATAATTTAATAGAAGGTGAGCATATTGATTGGATCTGGATTAATGAAGTTTGGGGTGGTGTTAAAATTGGACCTAATTCACCTACATCTTGGAGAACAGAAGCATCAGATGAATTAAATCCAATTTATTTAGGAATAAATCAAAGAGATATTGGTAAAGTACATTATCAGTTTAAGGGTGATAATACATTATATGGATGTAAGCTTCCTGTAGAAGGAAGAGTATTCTCTGATAGAAATACAAGATCTACTTCATTAGTTGATTTAATGAAACCATATCAAATAGGTTATAATATGGTTAATAATCAGATTGCAGATATTCTAGTGGATGAATTAGGTACTGTTATTATGTTTGATCAAAATGCATTACCACGTCATTCAATGGGAGAAGATTGGGGTAAAAATAATCTTGCAAAAGCTTTTGTTGCAATGAAGGATTTCCAAATGATGCCATTAGATACTTCTATTACTAATACGGAAAATGCTACAAACTTTAATCATTATCAAACATTAAATCTAGAACAAACAAATAGATTAATGTCTAGAATACAATTAGCTAATCATTTTAAAACACAAGCTTTTGATTCTATTGGAATTAATGCACAAAGAATGGGTGCTCCAATAGATCAGCATGCTACAGCAACAGGTATAACTCAAGCAATGCAACAATCATATGCACAAACAGAACAATATTTTGTACAACATTCTGATTATTTAATGCCAAGAGTTCATTCTATGAGAACTGATCTGGCACAATATTATAATTCTACTAAACCATCATTAAGATTAACATATATGTCTTCTGAAGCTGAGAAAGTTAATTTTACAATAAATGGAACAGAATTATTACTTAGAGATTTTAATATTTTTTGTACTACCAAAACTAATCATAGAAATACTCTAGAACAATTAAAACAAATGGCACTTACTAATAATACAACAGGTGCAACTATTTATGATCTTGGAAATGTTATTAAAGCAGATTCAATTGCAGAAGTAACTGATATCTTAAAAGATTCTCAAACTAGACAAGATAAAGAAAGAGCAGAACAAATGCAACAGCAAGAACAAATGCAACAACAGCAAATTCAAGCTCAAGCACAAGAAGCTGAAAAACAAAGAGCATTTGAAAAAGAGAAGATGGATAAAGAAATTCAAAAAGATATTACTGTTGCTGAGATAAGATCAGCTAGTTATGGATCTCAAGTTGATATTAATCAAAATCAACAAAATGATTTCCAAGATGCAATGCAAGATATACGTGAAAGAGATCAGTATAGAGAGCAAATGAATTTCAAGAGAGAGCAAGCCGCTATACAAGATGGTAATGATAAATCTAAGCTTAATATTGAGAGAGAAAAATTAGCTAATCAGAAGGATATTGCAAATACAAATCTTCAAATTGCAAGGGAAAATAAAAACCAATATGATGTAAAAAGTAATGCAAAAAAGAAAGAAGATAAGAAGAAAAAGTAATCTTAGCTATATACTGCAAAAAATCTACTACTATCAATCAAATTTATAAGGTTTATATTAAAAATCTTAGTATATTATATATGTAATAACCAATTTTTAAAACCAAAATACTATGTCAGAAGAAAAAAATATGGAGCAAACAGAGGTAAAACAAAATGTGGAAGTCAACTTAGATGAGATCTTTAATGGAGCTCCAGGTGCTGATTCTATAACATTACCTGAAGAGAACACTCCTAAAAAACCTAACTTGTTCTCAAGACCAGAAAATGTAGATCTATCATTTGTAGATGAACCTAAAGAAGAGACTAAAGAAGAAACATCTTCTGAGGATACTACATTAGAATCAGATAAAAAAGAAACTACAGAAACATCAGTAGAAACTGAGGAAACAGAAAAAAAGGAAACAACTCCAAAAGTTTCAAAAAGTGAAATAGATGAAATTCTAAATGATGGATTAGAATTAGCAGAAGATGAAGAAAAGAAATCAACTGTTAAAGGTAGAAAGAGAATTGAAGGAATGACTGATGTCTTTAAGAAAATGATTGATAATGAAGAAATTATTCCTTTTGATGATGATAAAGACTTAGATGATTATTCAGCTAAGGATTGGAAAGAACTTATCCAGGCTAATATGGATGAAAGAGGTAATAAAGTAAGAAGAGAAACACCAAAGCAATTCTTTGATAGTTTACCAAGAGAATTACAAACTGCAGCAAAATATGTTGCTGATGGTGGTCAAGATTTAAAAGGACTATTCTCTGCATTATCTCAAGTAGAAGAAACAAGAGAATTAGATATGAGTACTGAACAAGGACAAGCTCATATAATTAGAGAATATTTGTCTGCCACTGGTTATGGATCTGCAGAAGATATTCAAGAAGAAATTGAAATTTGGTCAGACTTAGGTAAACTTGAAAAACAAGCATCTAAGTTTAAACCAAAATTAGATAAGATGTCAGAAGCTGTTGTAGCTAGAAAACTTCAGGAACAAGAAATGAAACAAGCTCAACAACGTAAAGCATCAGAAGATTATATGAAAAATGTATATAATACTTTAAAAGATGGTAAACTAGGTGATATGAAAGTTAATAAAAAGACACAATCACTATTATATAATGGGTTAGTTAATCCAGCATATCCATCTATATCTGGACAGAATACAAACTTATTAGGACATTTACTAGAAAAATATCAATTTGTTGAACCTAATTATAATTTAGTATCTGAGGCACTCTGGTTATTAGCAGATCCAAAAGGATACAAAGAACAAATAATGACAAAAGGTGAAAACAAAGCTGTAGAGAAAACAGTAAGAAAACTCAAATCAGCTCAATCTAGTATAAATGCTTCTTCAACAGGGGTGCAAGAAAAGGATACAAAAACCACTAAGAAGAGAACATTACCTAGAAGTAATAATATATTTAAAAGATTTTAACAACAACAATAATTATTAATTAAAAATGAAAATGAGATGCCAACACCAATTTTAAACAACGGTCTCTTTCTAAGAGACACAAATTATGAAGCAAGTTCTCATATAGATTCATATCACTTAACACAGATGTTAGGGAACGCAGAACCAATGGACATGGGTCCAGTGGATTTGTGGGCAATGACGCAAAAGGTAGAAATGCCTTTGTATCAAATGGCATCCTTTGGTGGTAAGAATACTATTATGGTGGACAATGCTAGAGGAGAATACAAGTGGCAAACACCTGTATCTCAAGAATTACCTGTATCTATGGGCGTACAAGACGCAATTAGAGATGTCAACGGGGATACCAGGGGTATTGATGGTCAAACATTCAAGATTAAATTATCTCGTAGAGAGTTTGGTCATGGAGACATCATTACTTATGACAAGTACAATGGTCTTGAACTTTATGTTACTGCTGAAGATATTATTCAGATAGGTGACGGATGGGTCTATCAAGTACAACTAGTAAATAACGCATCAGGAGTAGGACTTAAAGATATATACTTAGCAATGGGTACTAAATTCTTTAGAAAAGGTTCTGCAAGAGGTGAGTATGGAGAAAGATTCTCTGATATTCAGGTAGGAAATGGATTCCGTGAATTCTACAACTTTGTAGGAGGAGCTGAAGCACACGTTCATTATACTATTTCTTCTAGAGCTGATTTAATGCTTAAAGGAGGAATGAATGCTGACGGTACTGTTCCTGTAACTGAAATTTGGAGAAACTTTGATACTAACGTTGATCCGTCAATTTCTTCTATTGAAGATATTGCATCAATCATGGGTAAAGACTATGTTAAACGTGCATTTGATAATGGAACTCTTTCTAGAACTTTCTTAACTTCTATGGAAGCAGCTCACTTATCTAAAATTGCAAGTGACATTGAAACTTACTTAATGTGGGGTCATGGTGGTAGAGTTAGACAAGATGGTCCAGATGATATTAGATTATCAGTTGGTCTTTGGAAACAATTAGATAACTCTTATAAACGTGTATACAACAAGACTGCATTTAGTTTAGATATGTTCAAAAATGAACTATATAACTTCTATGTAGGAAAAGTTGACTTTGATGGACCAGATCCAAAACGTCAATTAGTTGTACAAACAGGTATTGGAGGAATGCAATTAGTTAATGCTGCAATTGCTGCAGAAGCTGCAGGAAATGCTGCTATGATTACAAATGCTGATGCAATTGGAGCTGTAACAGGAAAAGGAATGGATCTAGGATTTGGATTTGCTTATACTAGTTACATTATTCCTTTCTTAGCTAATGTTAAGTTTGTATTAAACCCAGCGTTTGATAACTTACATACTAATGATGTTGAGAATCCATTAATTGATGGTAGACCTTTATCTTCTTATAGTTTCATCATATTTGATGTAACTGATGAGGGTAATGATAATATCCATCTATTGAAATTATCTTGGGATAACCAATTAAAATGGTTCTACCAAAATGGTACAATGGATTATATGGGAAGAACTCAAGGTTTTGCATCAGCAGGTCACTTTAATGGTTACCGAGTAATGATGACTCAAACAATGCCAGCAGTATGGGTTAAAGATCCAACTAAAGTTCTTAAGATTGTAATGAAAAATCCTGTAACAGGAGGTTCATTCTAATATAACTATGAAAGAAGGAGGAGCCCAGTGCTCCTCCCTATTTCTTTTAAGCCAATTAATAATTATTAAAACCAAATTTAAGATGAGTACAACAAAAACAAAAAGTAATAGTAGAGGATTTAATAAAGATCTTACTATAACAGAAAAATATCAACAGAATAAAAAACAAACTGTTGCAATACGTCCATATTTTGATGAAAATATAGAAAATATGGGTCTTGAAAAATATAACATGACAATATTTGATGGTGTATTTCACCATGAAAGTTTAGCATGTTTAGAAAGAAATGGTATAAAAAGATATGTAACTGGACTTAATGAATTTGCTCCAGATGTTAAAATTTTACCAGCTGACAAAAGAACAGCAAAAATTAAAGAAATTAGAAAAGTAGTATGTCAACTTGAAAAAGAGTTAGCTACTAATGTTATTGATCCAGAAGATAAAGATTTTTGGAGTAAAGTTCAAGTTGTAAGACCAGATAATGGAGAATTTTGGGATAAAATTACTATTAAGGTAGGGAATGAACCATTATTTCTTGATCCTTCTGTTGATCCTTATGATTTAATTAAAATATATGCAATTGAGGCAGGAGGATTTTCAATAATTTCAAAGGATCTTGATGCATGTAAAAGAGATGTTAATGTAAGGTTCTATTTAGATAGAGCAAAAGATAGTGTTGATACACGTACAAAAGTATCAAAAATAAGAAACAGAGCTCTTGCATCTTTACAAAATTTATATGATACTGATACATCAAAGTTATTATATATAACTAAAGTTGTTGATGGAAACAGTACTCAATATACAAAAACTACTCCAATAGATATATTATATGAAAATATGGATAAATATATCAATGGTAATGGAATAGAAAAATCAAAGAAGAAAGCTGCAGAACATTTTTTAAAAACATCAAATGAAAGTATGCAAGATCTTAAGATAAGAGCAATGATAAAAGATTCAGTTAGTCATAACTATATACAAACTAAAAGTGATGGATATTTTCATGACGAATTTGCTGGAGTTAAAATGGGAAAAAAACCCAGTGAAGTTTTAGAATTTATGAAGAATCCTAAGAATGATGATACATTAACTCACTATTTGGATAGAATAGAAGAGTTTTGGAATGAATAACTATGAATGTAGGTACTATTCAAATAAAATTTAGACAAAGGTTAAATAAATTAGCTAGTAATGACTATGATAATATAGAATGCTGGCAGATTGTTGAAGCCTTTAATAAAGCCCAACTTGAATGGTGTAGAAGACAACTACATGGTACGAATGCCTATAAAGAAGGAGATGAGATGTCAAAAAGACGTATTGATGATCTCCAACTTCTTCTTACAACACAAACATTAGTAGGTACTACATTTAATGATTTTTTTCAATCAAATAATTGGCCAACTGATTATTTAGAATATAAAAGAGTAAGTACTGATGCTACAGATGAATGTTGTGATGAACCAAGATCAATGACAGTTTATCTAGCAGAGGAAGCAAATATTGATTTATTAATGAGAGATGAATTAAAAAGACCTGATTTTGATTGGGGTGAAACATATTGTACTCTTACTAATGATACGGTTAAAATATTTAGAAGAAATTTTAATATTGTTAATCCTTCTCTTGTATTTTATAGAAAGCCAGTAAATATAGAAATAATTGGATGTGTTGATCCTTATACGGAAACCACATCTATTGTAGATATTGATCCAGAATTTAAAGATGATATTGTTGAAGTTATTATTGATGAAGCTGTTGCTATTATAGCAGGAGACATTGATGCTGTAAATCAAGCAATTAGAGGAACACAATCTGCAGAAAAAAATAATTAAAGACTTGTTTTTTAACAAAAAAAGTCTTATATTATAATTGGGTGTACTATAGTGGTACGCATTGTATGTAATTAAAAAAGACCTCTGATAGAAAAGGGGCAATAAAAAAAATGAGTTATTTTAATCATGCGTATAAGAAAACATTCCTTGGGACAGGGGATGCTTGGAGCGCATCAGGAGTAAGTACAGCAGCACTTACTGCAGGTCAATTAGGCCTAGTAGATGCCTGTACTTATCAAACATTAAATCCAGGAGGTGCTATCCCAGCAAATACGGATTTATTGATTGTCCAGGGAAATTGGAATCAGACAGATACATTAGGTAATAACCCTCTTCATGGTGGTTATGCTGAAAGTATCAAATCTAAAATTATTAAACCACAATACATTACTAGAATGTGGAGTTCATGTTGTAATGACGTTCAATGTCCTACAATAACATTAACAATTCCAGATGAATGTTATGACTGTGATCCATCAGATGCTTTAGTAGCAGGTGCTGACGGAACAGGGCATCCACAAATTCGTATTGATATTAAAGGAACTGAAGTATTAAGAGCATTAAATAGAAATGCATACTTTGTAGCAGACATGACTGGATGTTGTCCAGCTGGTGGATACTATACAGGAGCTTCTGTTGCAGCAGCTTGGGCTGATGCAATTATGAGAGATGCAAGTGATATGAATCAAATTATTACTGCTGTTGCAGTTGGTGCTACATTAACAATTACTTTATGTCCTACTGAAACAGCATTTGACTGTTGTTCATTTGACACTAGAGATGCTTATTCACATGAGACTCTTGATTTAGGTGTAACATTATTATCTGATGAGGGTAATCCTTGTGCTGATACTTGTGTAACTTATGGTACTACACTTGATGGATCTACTGTTGGAGTTGCTCCAGGAACTTCGTTTACTGCTGTACCAGCTTGGATTACAAGAGTACCAGCTGAGACATTAGGTACAAATGTACTTAATGAGTTAATCTTAGATGGACGTTACAGACAAGATGGTGGATGGAATCAAGGTAATAAAGATTCTGCACGTTTCAGAGAGATTGAACATGGAGATGTATTATGTGCAGCTGTAGATAGAGATTCAACATATAGATATTTCTATATACAACATACTGTGCCTAGATATAATAATCCAACTGGAGTATTTGATAATGATCAATACATAGTTGCTATTGCAATAAAATGTGCACACACATCATTGATTTCAGCTACAGAAGCATTGTGGTCAATAATATCTACATACGCTACTATGCTTGAAACAGATGAATTTGCATATGTTTGTGATGGTTCTGGTGTAGGCGGAACAGCTGTTTGCTTGTAGTAGTATATAGCTAACATAGAAAAAAAGAGAGGAGACATTAAGTTCTCCTCTTTTTTGTTTTTTATATCTATTATATTTTGTATATTATTAATACATAGTAATCTAACAATATATCATGGCAGCCAAACACATATTAAGTCTTGAAGTACTAGATGTTGCAAATTCTGAGATACTAGTAATAAAAGATACAAGTCAATACTCAGATAATTTATCAACAGATTGTGGTGATTTAGCAATAACACCACCAGGATGGAATGCGCCTTCACAGATTGAAGTTAAACCAGGTTTTGATTTATCTATAACTTCTTGTGCATTAGAATTACAAACAACATCATGTGATTCAGAAAGAACCAACTTACAAGATGGAGTATATATTATAAGATATGGAATTGCTCCTTCTGATAAAGTATATGTAGAATACAATCATCTCAGAACAACAGCTATAATGAAACTATATTATGAAAAACTATGTAAATTAGATATTGATAAATGTAGTCCATCATCTGATAGAGATGGTGTTTTAAGACAGATGTATGATATTAGAACTCTTATTGACGCAGCAAAATCACAAGTTGAATATTGTGGTAGCCCTGCAAAAGGAATGGAGTTATATAACTATGCTAAAAGAAAATTAGAAAAGATCAATTGTAATATTTGTTAAACCAATAAAACCAAAAAACTATGAGTAATCAAACAAACACCTGTGCACATTGTGGAACTGCTTTTTCTTGCGGCTGTCAAAAGATAGCTGGTATTGATGGAAAGATAGTTCATAAAACATGTAAACCAGATTATGATATAAAGTTAACTACAAAAGAAAAATAGGAGATGCCAATCACCCCATTTAATGATTTAAGAAACCCATATAGTGTAAATCAACCTACTGTTAATCCTAATGTTGATACTGGAACTGGATATGGAATAATTGTAAGATTAATGGCTTGCAGTTACGATGAATGGCTAACTAGTACTTCTGGTGCATCCCTCTTTTGTAATGGAACTTGTGATCTTGGAAATACTGGTATTTCAGTCTATGATTGGTCTATGTGTACAGCTGGACAACCAACTGATCCTACTTATACAGCATTCATTAGTCAAGATGATTATCTAAATAGTGATATGAACCAAATTGCTACTTCTCCATTAATGTGGGAAGTAGGACAAAATATTTATTATTCATTTGAAGCTGATCCTACAGGACATCAAGTGATTTCCTTTTGTTGGGAAATAATTGAAATAGTAGATGAAACTACATATGCTGCTGGTGCTGGTGTTCCTCAAGGTCTATTTATTTCACAAGCAACTTATGGTGAAATACCAGTAGGTACTATTACAGCTACAGCAGGAGATCCAAATTGTAATGGTTGTAGTGATTTATATAATGTTCTTAATGTAACTACTAATCAAAATGAAATACAAAATAATGTTCCTGGACCTTGGCATGAATTAAATAAATCTGGACCAATGGATAATCCAAATACATCTCCTAATGGATTTACAGGATATATTGTAGATGGTGTAAATGGATTTTTATTTGAAAATACTTGTACCGATTGGCTGTGTATGAGTAGAGGTATGTATATAGGTACATATGCTTGTATGATGGATGAACAAAGTGCATGTCGTAATCCTAATGCTTGGAATTTTGATAAAACAACAACCAATTATTTTAATACTGGTGTTGGATTTCAATATGACTTTGGAAGACCATTTCAATTAGATTGTGACGGAGTTGTATTTGATCCAAGTGAACCAACTGGAAATAATGGATTTGGAGATGAATCATGTTGTATATGGCTTGATGGTCTTCCTGGTGGTTCAGAAGATGAAGGTGCATGTATAGATCCTAATGCTGCAAATTATGTTCCTAATGCAACTGAAGATTGTTCAGGTATTACTGGAGGTACAGACTTTGACTGTTGTACATATTTTCATCTTTGGAAAATTTGTGGAGCTCATGGTGGTTATGTAAATTATTTTAATGGTTTAACTTCATTTTATGTAAATCTAACAGGAAATTTGGGTAATAAATGGGATACAACTCAACAAAATACACCTGCAACTAATGAAGAGTTTATGACTTATCTTTTAGGATATCAAGGTGCACCTCCAAGTATAACTGTTGGGGATGTAATTCAACTGAGAAGTGCGGGAATACCAAGTTCCTGGTGGTGTTTAGAATATATGGGTACATCTAATCAAGCTTCTGACTATTGGGAGACTTTTTATGGTGGTTCTGGAACCGGATTGCATTGGAATTCTAATAGTTGGTGGATTACACCTCCTGCAGTGAATGGTAATGGTGATTTAATAGTACAGGAGTCTTGTGGATCTTGCACAGCTGTAAGTACACCTCCTCCAAGAAGATATAGAGTATGTGATGGTCAGTTTGCAGGAGAATATATTAATATAATAAATGACTGGGCAACTGATCCACAAGATGAAGCAGATGGTTGGGCAGCAAATCAAGGAAATCCAAATTACTTCTTATTTGAGCTATCAGTTAATTATACACAATATAGCTGTAATCTATGTACAAATCTATATCCAGTAATAGGTATGACATTCCAAATTAATTGGAATGGTACAATTTATTGTTTAGAATATGTTGGTCAAACTACAAGTTTTGAAGGAAGTGCTACAGCTGGATGGGTAGAGGGAGTAGGTGCTGGAACAGATAATTTCTTTATAGTAGATCCTACTGATCCTCTTCAAATGTTGGATATTAATAATTCTTGTATAGATTGTGCTAATAACCAAGCTTGCATACCAATATGTACAGATCCAAATTCATCATGTTTCATAAATGGACCATATTCAGCTCAACATTGTGATTGTAATGGTAATCCTTTACCATCTGATCAAGCTCTTGGTTGGAATGACTGTTGTTGTGAAAATCCTTGTGATGATCGATGTAATGATCCTTTAGCAAATAACTATGTTCCAAGTGCAACAGGTTGTTGTGGATCAGGTCCAGGTATTGGAACACCAACTAATGAATTTGTAGCTGGAAATTGTTCTAATACTGATACAAATCCTGGTATACCAATGTTAAGTGTAGATATGTATCAATATATGACTGTTCAAGCTAATAATCTTACAAGTATTGATGTATCTACTATCCAATATGAAGATATGGATACTCCATACTTAGGTCTTTCAACACCAGCAAATGCATGTACAGGTCCAACTGGTGGATATATGGCTACATTTGCAGCAGGAGATGGATGGATACCAGATGCACAAATCGCACCAGATATTAATCCTGGTGCTCCCGCAACAATATATACTGATTGGGATTCTCTTATAACACAGTGTATAACTGCTACTGTTACAGGAGTAACTACATCTACAACACTTAGTGAATTAAATGCTCTTTTAACTGCTTGGAATCCTGCTGGTGCGGGTATACCAGCTTCAATTACACCACCTACAGTATTATGGTGTGAATGTTTATATGCAAGTTATGGACCAAACTATGATTGTTGTACATATAATTGGGAATGTATTCCACAATTAGCAGAATTTGCACAAAATTGGCCAACAGAAGATTCACTTTCTGCACAAGGTAGAGTTAGATCAGAATATAATGCTAAATTTGGACCTATTGTTATTGATGTAAATCCAAGACCTGAGTCAACATTTAATCATACAAACGATAGTGGATATATCTTTCCAGGTTTAGATTATTTAAGAACTCCATTAGTATATTCTACTTTCCGTAATTTAGGATTACATTTTAATAATAAAGCAGATGGCCAAGGTTGGGCAGGTGGTAAACAACCTAAAACATCTTATACACAAAAATATCCTCAAGAATGGGGTTTTGCATATGCGTTTATGCAAGCTTTAACTACAGGTGAAATTGATAATGGGGATAATATAGATCTTACTAAAGCATATTATAAAGTGAAAACTAATATGCTTAGTATTCCTGGTACATTCCTTAATGCAAATGCTAAAGTAATCACAGAACCTAAAGCAGGAGGTACAGTTTCTACTGGTTTATATTATCATATTGTTCCTACTGGTGCCATTACAATTCCAAAAGCTTTTCAAAGTACTTTCCCAACTATGGGTGGAGTACACTTTAAAACTTGGCATGCCTTTATATCAGAATTAAGAAATTACGGATTACCTACAAATGTCTCATCATGGCAAAATGTATCAGACTTTATTATAGATAAAGCTAGTGAATCTCCAGGAATAGATTCACATAGTGCTCGTTTAGCTGCACCAGAGTTTGTTTCTTCAACTATGCAATTTATGACTCAAGCAGATGATGGATGTACATGTGTACAAGATGTAAATGGACCATTTTCTACTCAATGGGATTGTGAAAATCAATTAATTATTGATGGATTTAATAATTGTTGTGCATGTGTATATGGTTGTACAGATCCTAATGCAACGAACTACAATCCATTAGCAACATGTGATGATGGCAGTTGTGTTGGTTGTAATGATTTTGTAATAAGATTTTGTAATGATACTCAAGTAATTTATTATAGAGCATATCTAGATGATGGAAATGGAGCATTAACTGCACAAAATTGTGCTAACTCTCTAGCATTGATAACTGCATGGGGATTCACAAGTTATTGGGATATTGCATATGTAAATTATAGTCTTGGAGGAAATGATCCAACAGAGTATTGTGCACAATGGGTTAGTACAGATTCTCAAGAATATGTAACATGGAGTAGTGGTAATTCAACTACTGCATTTATTGCAGATGTAAATGATGTAGTAGCTGGTAATTTTACATATACACCATGGAATAATGGTAATGTTGATGAAATGTGTCAGTTTTGTTCAGATGTTCCAGGATGTACAGATCCAAATGCGTTAAATTTCAACTTTAATTGTGCAGGACAACCAGTTGTAGCAACTGTTGATGACAATTGTTGTGAATATTGTGTATATGGTTGTATGGATGATACAGCGTCAGTAGGAGGATTTCCTGATAAAAATGGTCATGGTTCTTTAGCAGTTTATGATTGTTCTGCATCAACTACAGTACCAATAACACCTGATCTTTGTCCACATCCTTGTGCTACTGGTTATCAGTATAGTAACTATAATCCTTGTGCGACATGTGATGATGGTACTTGTACAGAAGATACATTTCATAAATGGACAACATGTGGTGATGCAACTATAATTGCAATTACTGCTCCTGGAGCTATATTTAATAATATATTTGCTCAACAATGGTTTTATAATTATGTAAGTCAACCTGCAATAGGTGAAACAATAAATATAGCAGCATCTCCTGGAGAAGCAAGAGATTGTTATGAATATATGGGTCCTGATTCTTCTTCACCAGCAACTGGATTAACCCCAGTACCTCAATTAACTACTTGGGAATATAATCAAAATTGGAATACAAGTTGTGAATCATGTCAATGTATTTATGGTTGTACAGATGATACAATGTGTAATTATGATGCAGCTGCAACATGTGATGATGGTTCATGTTGTAATGAAACAGGTTGTTTAGATCCACAGGCATTTAACTATTGTCCTACTTGTTGTTGTGATGGTCCATGTACACCAATAATAGAAGGATGTATGGATACTGAAGCAACAAATTATAATCCATTAGCAAATACACCATGTTCTTATTGTTGTGAATATATTGTATATGGATGTACTGATCCCACAGCTATAAATTATGATCCCACAGCTACAGTTAATCAAGTATCAGAAACAGATACATCAGATCCTTGTGAATATACAGATCAATGTAAAAGAGAAATAAAAAAATACGGAGCTGATCCAACTAAAAAATTAAATGTTGAATGTGATTTTGCAAGTGATGTATATAAAGAATATAGAAAAGAAAGATATGGATTATCTAACTATTGTGGATCTGATTTACCAGATCATTTACATGAAAAAGAATTATGTGATTGGGAAGATAGAAAAAGACCAGCTTATTTAAGTTCAGTATTAACTGTATTAGCAACATATGAATATCCTATAGTTGATGGTGAACCTTATTGGGGTGATCCTCTTAGACCAGCATGGACAAAAGAAAACTGTGGATTAACACCAGATGTTGATATAGATATGTACTTCTTTTATGATTGTACATCAATGGGAGTTGCCGCAATTGAACAACAAAGAAATGCTATAGATGATTGGATTAATGGATTTACTGGACGAGGTCTTCCTGAATTTCAAGGAAATATATATCATACATTAACATGTGGTGAGAGATGGATAGATTGGGCAACAACAATATTTACAGGAGTATGGAATAATGCAGGAACATGTGGTGGAATAGATTCATATTGTGTAGTTAATTCTGTTCCTGCTGATTATGGAAATTGTATAAATGTTGGTAGAGCAGATGCTGTAGCACCTACAAATATGAGTGTTACTAGTAACTTCTGGGCACCAATGGCATGGGGTAATGGAGCAAATAAACCTTTTTATTCCTCAGCACCTTTAGGTTATGATAATGGACCTATAACACATTTAGGTTATCCACCAGTCCTCGTTAAAAGAGAAGTATTAGGAGTATTCTTTGCTGATGAATCAGCTACTCCAGGAACACCTGGTACAGGGTTAGATGCACAACCTTATCATGTACTTGGTTGTGCTAACTATTGTGTAGAAACATGGAGTCAAGCTACTGATGGAACTGGATCTGCAGGTGATGGTTCTGACGCAGTATTAACAGAATGTTATAAAGCAGATTATGATGAATATATAGCAAAGTACAATGAACATTTAGCAAAAGGACCTGGTTATAAGGCAACAATGATTATTTATCCAGCTAAACCATTAGGTGCTATAGTACTACCACAGCGTGGATTCCCATTACATGCATTAGCTGCAGTAAGTAGTGGTAATAAAACTCCTAAAGATGGAAGATATGGTACTGGAACAGCACCTAATAATTCACTTGTTGATTTAAGTAAGATTGAGGTAGGTAATCCTTATTGGGATACTCCAAATTCTGTACAACCTGCTACTCATACTTTTGGTTATGGAGGATTAGATAATTATGGATGGAATGCCAATGTAGCAGAAGGTACATTTAGTAAAGAAGTATTTGAAAATGATTTAGAAGAATTTTGGGATCCAAATAAATTAAAATGTGATGGTACAGAATGTATTATTTTAACTGTTGTAAATCAAAATAATGTTGCAATACCCGATTATGATATTTATGTAGATGGCGGATTTGTTGGAAAAACAGATGAATTTGGTAGACTTAACTTCCAAATAGAAAATGCAGATGTTAAAACACATCATGTAATAAATCTTTGTTTATGTCTTGAAACAGAAGGTAATTGTAGACAACAAAATGTAAAAATAGTTGTACAGGAAGAATGTGCACCAGCATGTTGTGATGAACCTTCAGGTGTTTCATGTGAACCATATGAAGCTCCAGTAAACCAAATATTTGAAGGATGTACGGATCCTAATGCAAGTAATTATAATCCAATGGCTACAGTAGATGATGGTTCATGTATGTATTGTGATCCTGCAATGATAATTAGTGAAACTCATGTTGATGCTAGTCAGCTTGTTAATGATGGTAGTATTAGTGCTACTGTTATAAATGGAACATTACCATATACATTTGCATGGACAGGACCTGGTGGATTTACAGCAAGTACACCAAATATAACTAATCTTGAAGGAGGTGTTTATAATTTAACAGTTACTGATGATAATGATTGTATATCAATAATAATAGTTAATTTAGATCAACCACCTATGATATTTGGTTGTATGAAAGATAATACTGGTTATTGGCCTAATATTAATGGTCTTAATCAACTTGGTAATGTATGCTCTTATCCTTGTACTGATGATGGTTTAATAACTGGTAATCCAAATGGTTATAAATATTTCTGTTATAATCCAGATGCAACAGTTAGTGATGATTGTTGTGAAGCAGGTTGTACAGATCCAAATGCAATAATAATTGGACTTCAAGGATATTGTCCAGCATGTATGTATGATTGTAATATGGATCCAATTGGAACATTTAATGTTGGATGGGATAGTTGTTGTGAACTATGTACTGAAGGTTGTAGGGATCCTATAGCATGTAATTATGATGCATCAGCTAATTGTGATTGTATAGATTGTTGTGAATATTGTTGGATATGTAAAGCTGGAAGTTGGACAATAAATGAAATTGATCAATATAATTATCAATTATCAGGTTATAATGCTAATGGAATATTTGTAGATACTAGTTGTACTGGGGTTTGTGATCCACATACATTCTGGTCAGCACTTGCAGATTATTATTCTTCTGGACCTCAAGACAATATTTGGACATCATCAGAAGTAACGGCAGTACAAGATGGTAATATGGGTTATTTAGGAGCTAGCCCATGTCCATTATGTGTAAGAGATGCATATTATCTTAATTGTGAACAGATGCCATTAGGAACAATTGGTGGATATACTACAGAAAATCCTTGGGGACCTACAGCAACTAGTAGTTGTTATGCTCAATTACAAATTGCTACTTTTGGTGCAGGTTATGTATTCCCTAGTTGGGATGATTATAAAACATGGCATAATGGAGCAGGTGGTCCTAATCAAATATGTACAGGAACTCAAATTCCTGTAATTGTTACTGCTAATTGGTCACTCTGTAATAATTTGCATGCCGCTATAAATCCAGGAAATGATCCTTTTAATCCACAAGATAAAGATAATTGGATTTATTATACATCTTATACACCAACATGTGATGGATATTCAGGGTGTGATTGTATTGAAGTAATATCTGCACTAGATAATAATGGAAGTCCTGGAATTTATCCAGATGAAACAGCTTGTGATGGTGATATAACCACTTGTTGTGGAGGAGGAGGATCTGGAGAAGGAGGATGTATTGATAATGGATTTGTTGGTTTACATCCTGACTTTGGAACTTATGGCGCATCAACAGAACAAGAATGGTGGGATGGTCAAAATGCAGCAGGAATAGTATATAGTATGCATAATACTGATATGACAAAATGTGAATCTGGTATAGTGCATAATGATGCATTAATAAATGGTGGTAGTGGAACAGTTGGTCTTGGTACTCCTACACTATATCCAACAGGTATACCAGCATATAATTATGATCCATTAGCTACTTTTGATGATGGTTCATGTTGTTATTGTGCTGGATGTATGGATGAAGCAGCTGCAGGATATGAACCTGGAGCATGTATGGATGATCCTACTCTATGTGGATCAGGAAGTGGTTCAGGAGAAGGTGATTGTATGGATCCTGCTGCAATAACTTATAATGGAACAGCTACTACTCATTTACCTTCTGCATGTAGTTATTCTGGATGTTTACAGTCTGGTTCTCTTAATTACGGTAATTTTGAAGTAAATAATTTACCAACATATGAATGGGCAGGTAATCCTGGATATGTTTATGGTTTACCTGATATAATTGCTGGTTGTACAAGTTGTTGTGTGATGGCTACTACAGGATTTGAATGCATACAAAGTAATCTACAAAATCCAACATTTGAGGATAATGGAACTATTATAACACCTGGATTTCAAAATAGATTTGATGCTACAACAGAATATCAAGTTACTCAAAATGGTACTGGTTGTCAAACAATGTTTACGGCAGATACTAGTCTTGATGATTCTCAGAATATAATGTACATGTGGTCTAATCCTACTCCTGCAGTAGCTGATTTTAATAATTGGTATTATTATTTTGCGTTGGCTACTAGTTCAGGTCAATGTATCAATACTCAAAACCATATGGACAACTTATATAGTAATACAGGATGGACATCTCCTGCAGGTATAAATTCATTTACAATAGGTAGTC
>Ga0098061_1000354_pt1 | contig 21427 bp, 23 predicted proteins | sample 22_taG_FD_92579 | JGI IMG/M metagenome (GOLD analysis project Ga0098061, IMG submission 92579) | Marine viral communities from the Subarctic Pacific Ocean - 22_ETSP_OMZ_AT15343 metaG | ecosystem: Environmental > Aquatic > Marine > Oceanic | place: Subarctic Pacific Ocean | collected 2015-01-20
CACTAGCAACTGTAGGTACAATTACCACAGGTGTGTGGACTGGTACTACTATAGCAGTAGCAAACGGTGGTACAGGTGCAACATCCTTAACATCTAACAGCCTACTAACAGGTAATGGTACATCAGCAGTACAAGCAGAAGCAAACATCACATATGATGGCACAACGTTTGGTGTAGATGACGCCGCAGTCTTCAACGAAGGCGGTGGTGACAATGACTTCCGTATTGAGTCAGACAACCAAGCAAATATGTTCGTAGTAGACGCAAGTGTAGACGCAATTGGTTTGTTAACAGCAACACCTAACGCAGGTACAGTACTTGACATGAGTAGTTCAACAGAATCATTCTTGTTACCAAAAGGTACAACAGCTCAACGTCCTGGTTCACCAGCCGCTGGTATGATGCGTTATCACTCAGATGACAACCTATTTGAATTCTATAATGGTTCATCATGGAAACAAGCCACAACTGAGTTCACAATTGTACAAAGTGAAACAGCCACAGGTGATGGTAGTTCAACTGCATTCGCAGGCTTAAACACAGATCTAACAACTGCTGGTTGTTTAGTAACTGTAAACGGTGTTGTACAATTACCAACAACCGCTTACGCTATTTCAGGAACAACAATTACATTTACAGAGGCACCAGCCGCTGGCGATGCAATTGAAATTCGTGAATTTATTACGACAACTTCAGTTAACGCATTAGAAGATGCTGACGGTGACACCAAGATCCAAGTAGAAGAGTCTTCAGACGAGGACATAATCCGCTTTGACGTAGAAGGTAGCCAAATTGCTTATATGAATGGAACTGGTTTGATTCTTTCAACAGGTACCTTCCAAGGTTTAGCAACTTCAGCACAATATGCTGACTTAGCAGAACGTTACACAAGTGACACAATCTATGAGCCAGGTACTGTTGTTTCCTTCGGCGGTGACGCAGAAGTAACAATGTCTACTGAATCCATGGATTCACGTATCGCAGGTGTAGTATCCACAAACCCAGGTTTCTTAATGAACGACGGTCTAGAGGGTACAAACGTAGCAGTAGCACTAACAGGTCGTGTACCTGTTAAGGTAACAGGCACAATCTGTAAAGGTGACATGCTAGTTTCCGCAGGCGAAGGTTACGCAAAAGCAGAAGCAAATCCACGTTTAGGATCAGTAATTGGTAAAGCACTTGAAGACTTTAACGGTGTTTCAGGTATTATCGAGGTAGTTGTAGGTAGACTATAAGTTGTTATATTAATAAGTTTAACTTACATTATTAAGTTGTACAGTGAGGGGGACGAAAGTCCCCCTTACTTTTCTTATTAAAATAAATACAGTATATACAGGAGACTTATGCTTTGGCAAAAATAGAAATTGCACGTTATTTAGAAGATTATGATGGAGAATATGTTGTGTCTGGTATTGTTGTAAAAAATGGTAGACGACACCAAGATAGATATTGGATTCCAAATATGATATCCAACGGTGATCATAAAAAACATGCGTTTGTTGTCGGCAATGGTGTTTCCCGCACGTCAATGAGTACGTTTAAATTAAATTTTCTTACAAATTCCGGAGGCGGCCATTTAGGAAAACACAAAGCACAATGTTATGGATGTAATGCTGTATACAGAGATTGGAACCCTGATTTTTTAGTATGTACAAATGATAAAATGATCGACGATATTGTTGAAGAAGGTTACGCAGAAAATAATGTAGTTTTTGGAAGAGCAACCTCTTTATTAAAGTATCCAGAACACGTATCTCTTGTTCCATATGATCCAAGAATGAACTGTGGTGCGACAGCAACATATCTCGCTTGTTTTCACGGGCATAAAACAATTTACCTATTAGGGTTTGATAATCAACCAAAGTCAAAATCTAGAAATAATAACGTATACGCAGGATCAAAACATTACGCTTCAGTTACTGAAATTTCTGGAGATGAAGTTTGGTGTAGTAACATGACAAAAGTGTTTAATGCATACAAAGATGTAGAATTTATTAGAGTAACTACAGAAGGTATGGAAGGTGAAATGCCAGACGAGTGGAAATGGCACAGAAATTTAAGACAAATTAGTTTAAAGAAGTTTTTTATTGAAGCAGATATTTAAATTGTATCTACTATTACTTTAATTTTATCTTTTATAGAATCCAATTTCAGTGTTGAAAAAACACCAGGATGTAATGGAGCAGGCCATCCTTCCATTGATACCCAAGCATATCCACAATGTTCGTTATTAAGATTTGGCATAAATTCTTTTTTGATAATCAATATAAAAGTATGATAACAAAAATTACCATCATCAGAAGTAAATAATTCTATAGGAATAGTTTTCTCTATGTCTATTTGTATTCCTAATTCTTCGCTTATTTCTCTTTCCAAACCGCCAAAAATAGTTTCGTTTGATTCTATTTTACCGCCAGGGAATCCCCATTTGTTTTTATACTTTGCATCATCTCTTAGTAAGAATAGGAAACGCTTTGTACTACGGCAATAGAAAATGCCACCGGCACCAATAACTTTTTTCATACTAATACTTATTGGGTAGAAGTTATGGCAATAATAAAATGGACCATAACCCAGCAGTGTATTCTCCTTCGTAGGATTTAATCCACTCGCCAGTATTCGTTGGCATGTCTTCGTTTATAGCGCCAGTCCACTTATATTGAATTCCTGTTTTTGTATTAGACACATAATGAATTCCATTATTAGCACTAGCATCAAAGTCAACTGACCAATCAGTTCCGTCATATTGAATAATATCAAACTTATTTGCTACTAAACCAACACCTGCGGGTCCTTTCCAACCATCAGCACCGTCTGTATTATCCGCATCACCAATATCTTCTAATATTAGATAACGCTGACCAGTAGTTGCGGCAGGTAAACCACCACCAGGAATATTTTTAAGAGGATTAATGATTGCGTTAATGGCTGTTTGCGTGTTTGCTGGTATAGTATCTGCATCTACAGTAAATTTTAATATATAATCATCATCCGGATCGTATTCTACCGTACCAACAATTTCTGAGAAGTCATCAACACCGCCTGTTGTGTTTTGGAAGTTGGTTAATAGTTTTACTTGGCTAATGCCTTCTTTAAGGTCTCCAAATTGTGCAATAACTTTTTTCCATGGAATATCCACGCCGTATTTTACAGGAATATGATCAAACGTAACATCCTCTTCGGTGTCGCCACTAATAGGTTCACCAACACTTAATGCTTTTAGTTCGCCGTTTAATAATAATACACCGTAGTTTAATGGAGTAAAGTATTGTCTACTACCCATTAGTTTTGTTTCATCAAGGACACTATCTGCTAAGTTACCACTGCCATCGAATATACCCATAACAACTTTGGAAATAACACCAAGTCGTTTAATAATAGCAGGTGGATTAACCCAAACAGGAATCTCAAAAGTTAGTGTAGCAATATCAATTTGATCTTCAGTTCCTACTGGAACTGTTCTATTACTAAATGAGATGTCAGTTAACTCTACGTATGAAATAGAAGTCCAATCAACATAGTTGTCTGTTGTTTGAATTTCCAAACTTGGATTAAACATGTAAAATAATTGCTCAGTAAGTTGTAACTTTTGTTCCATATTACTGGTCCATATATCGGCATTTACTGTTAGTTTATACGGACTTGGCATACTTCGCTCAATAGTATAACTATCTCCAGGGCCGGCTGTATATGTTCCTGTGTCTTTATCGTAAAAGCGTTCTTTAATATGAACTTTATCTACATGAGATGGAGACATAATTCGGTCACGATCGTATTGTACGCCTGTAATATAACATGATACTCGTGGAACTGTATTAAGAGCGTTCTCACTGTTTTTACGAACAATACTTGCTACCTGACGGGAAATATCACCGTAAGTTACTGGAACTCTTATTAACGCAGAGTTACCATCTGAATCTTTTCCAGTTTCAACATGAAAGTGAGATAAGAGACGAATAAATTGAGCCATATATCGTCTTATCTGACCGTCGTAATAGAAATCCATTATTCTTCATCCTCTCTTGCACGTAATACATTAGATAAACTTTGTCTTGAATCAAGTTTTGTTCCATCAGCCAATGTAATAGAAGTTTTGTTATTAAAGTTTCTAGTTTTATAAGTGTAGCGGTCTGTATAGTTAGTAATCTGCATACGCACATTATCTTCAACATATACCCATTTCTTGCCGTTAAAAATATACAGTCTATTAGGCATGTAATCCATACGCAATACGTATTCTCCCTTTACAGGAGTAGCAGGGAAACTTGTTAGTGTTAATACCGGTGCACCGTTTGGAGGTATACCATCGCCAGACAAATAGTGATCAATTTTCTCAACAGGCATTCCGTAAAATACATCAGCACTTTCTTTCCCAGCATCAGTTGTTACTTCGCCCTCGTCTGCAGTTACTAGTAAAATGGATCCGTCATCTGCTGAAGGAGCAATCCAAAAGCGTGTGGTATCATAACCACTTCTTCCGTCAACTACATCTTGCAAGTAAGGTGCCATTGCTTCTGCTTGTTGAACAATAGCATCGTTAATTTCTAAATTCTTACTGTAATCACTAAGCAGACTTTTTAATGTATCATCTGTTCCGTCTACTCCTGCTGTAATGTCACCAATAATATCTCTATATTCTTGTGCATCAACAAGTGGCGTACATTTTACACGCCATAAGTGTGGATACCATGTTTGACTGAAGCCTTCAGACGCTCTACTGCCGTCTTGGATTACGTAATATCTTTTTAAACTTTCATAAACTTTATCTGTTTCGCCGTCGTCTAAAGCATAGTCATCCTTTAAGTGTGGCAACTCAATAACATCACCACTAATTAACTTTCTGCCTAAAATGTCAACCATATCATTTAAATGGAATGTAATGAATATAGTATCGTTTTGTAGGAACAAACCAAACTGCGACAAATCAAAATCAATATCTTGTACGTTGTAAATACCCTTCATAAAACTAACATCTTTTTCGTACTTGCGATCTCTGTTTTCCATGAATAACAGATCTTGTATGTTAGATACGGATTGGTTTTCATATAATGGCTGATCAGCCTTTTTTGTGTCGCCTTGATTTATAGGACCCAAATACTTGTGAATATTAATTCCAGTTCCACCTATAACAAACATTTCACGAACTCTGTTGTCCATGAACTTAAAATCGTTACCTTTAGTTGGCTTCCACAGTGATAATCTTGGCATTCTTTAAAAACTCTTATTAATCAAACACTTATGTAGTGTATTTTATTGACTTTTTTCGGATTTGTCTATATAATACTATTTAGTAGTATAAATTCATAATATGGAGTAAAGCATTGGCTGCCAAAAAGAAAGTTAAACGAGTATCGAAAAAGAAAGATGGCGCATTTCGCGAACCATCATGGGAAGAGTATAGTGATCACTATACTAACGAAGAGTTAATGGACTTGGATGGTGATGAAAAAACACAAATAAACCTCAAAATCACGCAAGCATTAAACTTCTACAATTACCATTATACCTGTAAGGATAGTAAGCAACCCCTTATTGAGTGGATGAAGAAGCAAAAGGTTGTAGATACAGATGCGATTAGTGCTATTAAGAATGCCAATGATTGGCAAGTTGGTGTTACGGCAGGCTCAGTTTCGCGTATGCTACTTAACGGCGCGCCTCCAATGGATAATTTGGTTCACAGTCTTAAAAAGCGAATTAAAGACATTGTAGAATCTGTGCCTACAGAGTGGGGTAAAGAGGAAAAACCAAAGGAAAAGCCAAAGGCAGCCCAAATTATCTCTATTCAAGATCGCATGGTAGAGAAAGCAAATAACTTTGCTGGAGAATATATCGAGGGTGCGATTGACGATATGATTGATAACGGCTTTAAGACTGATTTTAGTCTTGCTAAATTATTAAACGAACATATCATATCTGGAAAGGCGGCTGGTCTTATTTCGAGAATGTATGATAGCGACATAGCGGATTTAACAAAAGTTATTAACGGTGTTGATAAAGACGATGAGGATGAAGCACAATTACTGGAAGGCTATCCTTATAAAAAATCAGAGTTAAAGAAGTTACTTGCTTTTTACTCTGCCGTTGTTGCAGACGCTGAGCATCATGCCAATATACAAAAAGCAACTCGTAAGGTGCGTAAAAAGAAAGCACCAAGCAAAGAGAAGTTGATTAGCAAGATCAAGTATAAAGTGCAAGACGATAAACTAAAACTAGTTTCCATAGATCCAAAAGACATACTTGGTGCTAATGAACTATGGATTTACAATACAAAGAATCGCAAAATTGGCAAGTATGTTGCCTCTACCATTGATCCTAAGGGAATGGGTAGAGACGGCACAGGACTAAGCATTAAAGGCACTACGATTATAGGCTTTAATGAGAAGTTGAGCATACAAAAGACATTGCGTAAGCCAGAGGATTCACTCAAAGCGTTTAAGAGTGCTGGCAAGGTTGCCTTACGCAAATTTTTAGATGAATTAACCACTACTGACACTAAACTTACTGGGAGGCTCAACTCTGATACTATATTACTTAAAGCAATCTAATAAATACATGTATGGCAACAAAAGAATTAATCAAGTTAAAAAATGCGTTATTCACAAATGTTAAATTACGTTTAGGTGAGAGAATCGTCGATGTTGAATTAGATAACGAGCATTTAGAAGTAGCATTAGATAATGCTACAAATAGATATAGGCAAATGAGTGCTAACAGTGTTGAAGAGTCATATGGCTTTTTGACATTAGAAAAAAATAAGCAAGATTATTATTTAGATGCTAATATTTTAGAAGTTAGACAAGTATTTAGAAGAACAATTGGTAGCACGAGTGGCGAAGGAGCGTCAAACTTTGAACCGTTTGAAGCAGGGTATATGAATATGTATATGCTACAAGCAGGTAGAGTAGGCGGACTAGCAACGTATGAATTATTTTCTGGCTATCAAGAAATGGCGGCAAGAATGTTTGGTGGTTTTATAAACTATACTTGGGATTCAGTTACTAAAAAACTTACAATTATTCGTAAGATTGATGGTGAAAGCGAAAGTGTATTACTATGGTTATATAACCAAAAACCAGTTGAAAATTTAATTCAACACCATATGACAAAAAAATGGGTAGAAGATTATACACTTGCTATGTGCAAACAAATACTTGGTGAAGCACGTTCCAAGTTTGCTACACTTGCTGGCCCACAAGGCGGCACTACGATGAACGGCAGTGAGTTAAAAGCAGAAGGACAGCAAGAAATGGCTGACCTATCATCACAATTACAAAACTTTGAAGATGGTGGCACCCCGCTGTCATTTGTCATTGGTTAATATTACACAAAGGTAAATCAATGATTGTTGGACTAGTAGGCTTTAAAGGCTGTGGTAAAGACACAGTAGCAAATTATCTTATTCAACACAGTAGTCAAAACTGGACTAGGGAAAGTTTTGCTAGTTCACTAAAAGACTCACTTGCATCTGTATTCCAATGGGATCGCGCATTGCTAGAAGGTGACACTGAAGAAAGTAGAGAATGGCGTGAAACAGTAGATGAATGGTGGGCAAATAAACTAGATATGCCCGATTTTACTCCACGCTTTGCTTTGCAAAGATGTGGCACAGACTTGTGGCGAAGGCAGTTTCATGACGATATATGGTTACTGAGTTTAGAGAAAAAGTTATCCACAGCAAAGCATAATATTATTGTTACAGATACAAGATTTCCAAACGAATTAAAACTTATCAATAACTTAGGCGGAAAAATTGTAAGGGTAACTCGCGGACAACAACCAGAATGGTGGAATACTGCCGTTGCTGACAATGCAGAGCGTGTTAATCCTATGCACGAATTAATGATGCCAACAGTGTATCCAAATGTTCATGCTTCGGAATATTCATGGGTAGGTTGTGACATAGACTATACTATTGAAAACTATAGCGATATTAGTACGCTGGAAAAATCAGTTATATCATTGCTGTTAAAAATCGGGAATTAAGTCGCCCTGTTTCCATCCTTTTCCAGTAGCGTATAGTAATCTGTGACAATTGGCGCAGACTGTTTTTAAATTCTTCCAATTATTATTCTTTCTATCACTATCCAAGTGGTAAACATCAAGTTGAATACTGTGGTCCGCTACAAAGCCACATTTCTCGCATGACTTTTTCTTAGTGTAGCCACTTTGCTTCCAGTTTGTTTTGGGAGTGGTTCGAAGCTTCTTTGCTTTGCGATTACATTTATCACACTGTGATCTATAGTGTGGCCTACCTTCTTTATAATAATTTATTGCAACTGGTCGCATACCACAACGACACAGCTCCCTTTCGCTATGTTTCATACCAGTATTTATTTTTACAAACCCTTTTCGATGCCCTTTGGGTGTTACTGTATGACACTAATTTTACAAGATCTAAATAAATACTAGCATCAATACATCTTATAAAAAGATGTAGAATTTTAATTAAAATTTTATACGAGGAAAAAGATTATGGCTTTAGTATCTCCAGGTGTAGAGGTAACAGTAACCAATGAATCCGCGTATGTAACTTCAGATCCAGGTACAGTTCCGCTAATTTTAGTAGCAACTGCACAAGATAAGCTCCAAGCTTCTGGTTCAGGTACAGCGTCAGGAACAACAGCGGCAAACGCTGGTAAGGTTCAGTTACTTACTTCACAACTAGAATTAGCGACAACATTTGGTACTCCTAACTTTTATAGTAGTACTTCCGGAACAATGTTGCATGGCTATGAATTAAACGAATACGGTTTACAATCCGCATATTCATATCTAGGTATTGCCAATCAGGCGTATGTTTTACGAGCAGATGTAGATTTAAGTAAATTAACAGGCTCAGCAACAGCACCTACAGGCACACCAGTCAATGGCACACATTGGTTAGACCTAACAAACACTGTTTGGGGTTTACACGTTTGGAACGCCTCAACACAAACATTTACATATACAGTACCTACAATTTGTGCTACAGAGCACACAGGTAATCCATCATATCTTCCAAATGCTTCATTTGGATCAATTGGTGATTACACAGTTGTTACAGCAACAACAAACAACGCAATTTATTACAAAACTACTAGTAACACATGGGTAGCAGTTGGTTCCGGTGCAATTACATCATCCGCACACGCCCTTGCAACAAGAAATGCATCATGGGGATCAAGTTTCCCAACAATCTCAGTAACTCCAAGTGCTGTTGTAATCGGTAATGAATTTAGTATTAACGGCACAACTGTAACATTTACAGGCACAGGTGTTGACGACATTGTTAGCGATATCAATGGCGTATTTACAGGTAGTGGGTCAGGAAATACTGGTGTACAGGCATACAATAACAGTGGTGTATTAGAAATTTACGTTATTGGTTCGTCAGCAGCTGATGGTTCAACTGCATCCGCATCAGCACGTCTTGCTAATGTGACAGGTACTGCTTTAGCAGACATGGGCATTACAGCGGGCGACTTTTATGCTCCAAGATTACAAGAGAGTGGTTACACTACAGTTCCTACATGGCAAACAGGTGCGGCAACTCCGGCACCATCAGGCAGTATGTGGGCAAAACTTGATGGATATTTAGGTGGCTCTAATGGCAATAATATTGTTGTTAAAGTGTACTCATCAACATCAGGACTATGGGAATCAAAGACAATATATGCTTATGATACTATTACAGATGCTACAACAGGAAGAGGTGGTGCAGATCCAAGAACAATCGCAGTGGGTACGCTAATAGTTGACCATGACGTTGCTTCTGCAGATGAAGTCACATTTAAACCATACAGACGCAACAGTTCAGGCGAACTTGCTGTAACTGGTTCAAATACTTCACCAACATTTGTTAACTCAGAAACCTTTACAATTAACGGCACAACTGTAACACTAGGTGGCACAGCCGCAAGTGATTTCTTAACAGCAGTTAGCGCCGCCGCAATTACAGATGTTTCCGCAAGAGTAGAAACTTCAGGTGCAGTTACATTAGTACACGCTAAAGGTGACGATTTAGTATTACGTGATACATCAGGCCTGCCGACCGGCCCATTAGTAGACGCAGGTATTACTGCTTCACTAGCAAATGTATTTACACTTCCAAACGGTGACTTAATTGGCACAAACTGGGAAGAATTAACATATGAAGCATCCGCAACAGTGCCTACATCAGATCCAGCCGCAGGCGATTTATGGTATGATACAACACTTGTTGCTGACCTTATGGTTCATGATGGTACAACATGGAAAGGTTATCAAAATGTATCCACAGATTATCGTGGTTATGATTTAAGTCTAACAGATCCAGCAGGTCCAATTTTTGCAGCCGCAGAGCCTTTGACTCAGTCAGATGCTACAGCACTTGTAAACGGTGATCTTTGGGTTGATACTTCAGATCTTGAAAATTATCCAAAGTTGTATCGTTATCAGTCAAGTGCATGGGTATTAATTGATGGAACAGATCAAACATCATCAAACGGTATTTTGTTTGCTGATGCAAGATGGCAAACAGCAGCCGCCGCTAAAGTAAGTGGCTCAGGTGCTGGCACCGCATCAAGCATTGCAGACCTATTAAGTGATGACTTCTTAGATCCAGATGCTCCAGATCCAGCATCCTATCCACGTGGTATGATGTTATGGAACACAAGACGTAGTGGTTATACAGTAAAAGAGTATAGAGCAGACGAAGTAACAGTAGCAAAATATTCTTCAGGTAACCCACGTATGTCAAGTGAATCTGTTGCTACTTATTACCCAGATCGTTGGGCAAATAAGTCAGGCACAAACTCAAATGGTTCATTAAGCGCCGGCCGTAAGTCACAACGTGCAGTAGTTGTCGCCGCAATGAAATCAGCAGTTGATGCCAATACAGATATTCGCGAAGAGCAACGTCAGTTTAACTTAATTGCAGCTCCGGGTTACCCAGAATTGCTATCTAATATGACTACACTAAACGTTGATAGAAAGGAAACAGCACACGTTATTGGCGATGCGCCGTTCCGTTTATCAGACAATGCCGCAAATATCCAAGCATGGAGTAAAAACTCAGCCGCCGCAGAAGATAACGGTGAAGATGGACTAGTAACTAACAATGAGTATATGTCAGTTTATTATCCATCAGGTTATGCTAATGACTTGGCTGGTAACAGTGTTGTTGTTCCAGCATCCCATATGATTCTACGCACATTTGCTTATAATGATAGTGTAGGTTATCCATGGTTTGCAGCCGCTGGTACAAACAGAGGCAAGGTTTCAAATGCAACAGCAATTGGCTACATTGACAGCGTTGGTGAGTTTAACAGCATTGCAGTAAGAGAAGGACTACGTGACGTATTATATGCTGATAACATTAACCCAATTACATTTATTAATGGTAGTGGTTTAATGAACTTCGGTAACAAGACCCGCTCTTCTACTTCATCAGCAATTGATAGAGTTAACGTTTCAAGACTTGTGTCTTACATGAGACGTCAACTAGATCTTATCGCAAAACCATTTATTTTCGAACCAAATGATGAATTAACCCGTAATGAAATTAAGGGTGTAATTGATTCATTCTGTAACGAACTATTGGCTAAGCGAGCAATTGGTGATTACTTGGTAGTATGTGATGAGTCTAACAACACACCGGCTAGAATTGACCGTAACGAATTATTCGTTGACGTAGCAATTGAGCCAATTAAGGCATTAGAGTTCATCTATATTCCAGTAAGATTGAAGAATACAGGAGAAATAGCGGCTCTTTAGGGCTTAAACATTGGTTAGGGGTGGTGAAAGCCACCCCTAACATGTAGATAAATATAATAAGAAATTAGGAGAATAATATGTCCGTAGCGTCATTAACAAAATTTACAGTTCCAATTAGTGGAGCTGGATCTCAGGGTACTTTGATGCCGAAAATGAAGTATCGCTTTAGAGCGATTATGGAAAACTTTGGCGTTACCACTCCAAGATCAGAGATTACAAAAAATGTAATGGATATCACTCGCCCAACAGCATCATTCGAAAGTCAAGTATTGGATGTTTACAACTCAAAGATTAATATCATTGGTAAACATACATGGGACCCCCTTACAATCAACTTGCGTGATGATATTAATGGTGAAATGACTCGTCGTGTAGGCGAGCAAATGCAGAAGCAGTTTGACTTTTTCGAGCAAATGAGTTCTGTAGCTGGTGTTGATTACAAGTTTACATTAAAATATGAAGTACTTGATGGTGGCAATGGTTCAACAGCACCTGGTGTTTTAGAAACTTGGGAACTATATGGTTGCTATATTGAAAACGTAAACTATAACGATTTCAGTTACCAGTCAAGTGAACCGGCAACAATTACAATGTCAATCAAATACGATAACGCATTGAACACCCCAATTGGTGGTGGTATTGGTGCACCTGTAGCAAGAGGAGCAGGTTCAGTAGCTACAGGCTAAGTAAATGGCATCGTATCTTAACAATTATTTGCGTGGTATTGGAGCCGGCGGTTTTATGAAGGACTACCGCCACGCAAGTAACCTTTATTCGGCAAGCAGTTATAGATTATCACCTAAATTTAGGTTTCTCTATCATTGCGTTTTCGTTTTAGACAACTCAGTTAAATTTCAAAACTATCAAGATGACGAAGTTGGATTTATGGTAAAGTCTGTTGATCTTCCTGGCATTAGTTTTGATGTAGAGGAAATTAAACAGTATAACAGAAAATCATATAACTATACTGGTGTTGCATACAATCCTATTAATGTTGCTTTTCATGATGATAATGCAAATAATGTTAGAAACTTTCTAGCAAATGTTTATAATCATTATACATCAGATGGTACAAAAACTGACGGTGAGTATGCAGTTAGAACAGGTGGGATGAAAGATACATATTTAGAAGCAAGTTCAAGCGCAACATTAAGTTGGGGTTTGGATTCAGGATTCACTAAGCAAGGTAAAGGATTAATTAAAGAGCTACAAATTATTTCTTTAAGCAAAGGTATTGGTAGTCGTTATACATTAAAGAATCCTATCATAACACAATTTTCTCATGGATCACATGACCAAAGTGATGGAGCAGGAGTTAAAGATAGTACAATTTCTGTAAGTTATGATGCATATACATACGCAGACGTTAATATAGCACAAATTCCTAACTTTGGAGTAGCATATGATCGACAAGTAGGATCAACATCATCAGGCTTAGGTCTTGATGCAAATGGAATTGTACGAAATTTAAGATCAGTATTAGATTCAGTTCCAGATAAAAACCCATATGATATTTTAAATACAGCAGTGCAGACTGCCGCACAAATAGAATCTTTTGATAATAGAAATTTAATTCAAAATGTTTTTGGCACTTCATTACCAAGTACAATAGACCAAGTAGCGAAGAATGTCAAGAATGCATTTCCTACTGCTACTATTAAAAAAGCACAAGAAATAATCAAAGGAATTAAAGGATAATCCAATGCCAAAATACACTAATTATTATAAAAACACCGCAGTGCCAGTTAATACCACACAAAGTGGAAAACCAAGCATTGATGAAAAAAGGCAACGATATTTTGACAACTACTATACTAAAGTTCAGTCAGTCGATCCTGCTCAGTTTGATATTGTTAATGGATTTTTAGAAGGAAGAAATTACTCAGAGTCTGTTAAGAGAAACTTGTCAATTTCTTTATTAGAGATTGCAAAAGAACAAGGATTATCCATAACGGATTTAATTAATCAACTTAGTACAATAGAAGATACATTAAAATTAAACACACTTCTTTGTATTTTATTTAATACCACAAGAAACAGAACTAGCGTAATAGGCTTTAGCCAAAGCAATAAAGTAATTAGTGCAATACAAAGAACAATACTGGCTTAGATCATGGCAAAGTTCGCCCAAGGGAAGTTCATTCCAAAAAACTACAAAAAATACGTAGGCAAAGGATCACCAACATATAGAAGCGGGTGGGAATTTGCCTTTATGAAGTTTTGTGATAATCACCCATCTGTTACAGAGTGGGCAAGTGAGCCGATGAGAATACCTTATCGTAATCCACTCACAGGAAAGCAAACGACATACGTGCCTGATTTTTTAATTGTTTACCAAGGGAGTGCTGGTAAACGACAAGCAGAATTAATAGAAGTAAAGCCAAAAAGCCAAACGCTAATGGAACGAGCAGGGAAAAGCAAGTATAATCAAGCACACGTAGCAGTTAACCACGCTAAGTGGGAAGCGGCTTATAAATGGTGTAAGCAACAAGGTATACGTTTTCGCATTGTTACCGAGGACGATATTTTTCACCAAGGTGGCAAAAGGAAATAAGTATATACACTACATAAAAAACTAAAGTGTTACTTAAAAATCTAAACTATATTTTTGTCTGTTATCCACACGGCGGAGGCGGCGAATTCCTATCATACATTATAAGCAAAGCACCAGAGTGTAATACACTAGTGCGGCGTAAGGTTGGCAATCGCACAAAAGTACACGATATTTTTAACCAGCATATGCTTAGAATGGATTTTAGTATTGATCGGTGTTTTAGCGACTACGGTGATAACGGTGATTTGTCAATGATAGATCCAAACAAGCATGTTATAGTTCCAACACACTACAGAGAAAACATAATAGGCAAGTATTTTAATAATTATAAAATCATTAATATTTTATATCCACATACTCAAGAAGGGCATAAAAGAATTTTGCGTAATGTTAAAGATAAAGTGTGGTTGCAACCACAGTCTACACAGTTGGAATTTTTTGGTATGTTACAGCAGTTGGAAAAGACTGTTGGCAACAGAGATTGGTTTGTTAATACACACTTTTCGATGAATACAATTGATATTTTATTGTTGTCGAAGGGTAAAAAAATAACTGATGAGAATAGAGAACAGTTAGAGCGTGATTGGGATAATAGCGAACAACGAGTGCATAAACAACAAGATTCTAATCTATCAATTGAATATGAAAATATCTCAAACGCATTAGAACAAATTGGCAAATACTTAGACATTACAGTTACAGATGAATTGCTAACAGAATTTAAGAATAAAGTAAGCAATGATGAAAAAATATAATTTAAATTATATAGACGTAATGGTACAATACGCTTGCAGTTTATCCTGCAAGGGCTGTATTGTAATGTCTAACTATGATCGTAAAGGACATGTTTCTTGGAAGGAGGGCGAGCAGTGGCTTAAAGAATGGAGCACACGAATTAACCCAACCGAAGTCAATCTAATGGGAGGTGAACCACTACTTAACAAAGACTTCGAACAATGGTTATATGGTGTGCGTGAGATATTCCCTAATTCACGTATAAAATTTATTACTAACGGGTTTCATTATAAAGTCCGTCCTAACTTATACCAGTGGTGTAAGGAAGTGGGTAATATATTAGTACAAACGAGTTTACACTATCGCCCTCCGCCCAAGGAATTTGTTGACAATATTATGTTTTTTCTTAAACAAACAGATTGGAAAATAGATAACACACCATTCACGCAGGCAGAAAAACTTATGATGTTAACAGATAAAAACGCAAGTGTTAAATGGCATATGAATCTGTTTGGAGAGTTTAGGCGTCCGTTTATGGGAGAGGGAGCAGATATGTATCCTGCTAATAATGATGATTATGAAGGAGCGCACAGAGTTTGTGGATCTCCAAGTTCGCCTATTATATATAGAAATAAACTATATAAGTGTCCTCCTATTGCTAACCTAGAAGATACATTAAAAGTGTTTGGTAAGGAAAACGAAGAGCAGTGGGCACCGTATCTAGACTCCAGTTTAAACTACGACAGTGATTTGAATAAATTTATAGATAATTATAATAAACCAAATAGCATAGTATGTAAAGCATGTAGTAGCAATGCAGCCGAGATAGAATACGACCATTATGAACAAGGAAATGTTATAACTAGAAAAGAATATAACAAAATAAAATGAGTAAATTAATTACTAGCGGGTGTGGAATTAGTCAAAGAGATTTTAAACATTACCCAATTTGGGTTCATTTTCCTACTATTAGCCATAAACTAAAACATATTTCTATTGGCGGGCCCGCAGTAGGAAACGAATACATAGGGCGAACATGTAAAAAACACATATTAGAAAACTTGGATGTTGATGCAGTCATTATACAATGGACTAGTATCGGAAAACTTGATCTATTCGTAGAAAACGAAAACACTTTAGACGAAATCAAAGACTTTAATTTACGAAACTTTGTTGTTGATATGAATTCATCAGTAGTAAATCACAAAGGGTTTTGGCCTAGCAGTAACAGTAGTGATAATTTTTTAAAAGAACTGTATAATAATAATTTTAAGTCTAAGATTTACGATCATATAAAAGATCTAGAATATATATTAGACATTCAAACATTGTGTGAATTACACGGAATACCTTATTACTTCTTCTTTGGATACGAGTTTGATTTTGAATTTATAAGAAACACTTCCGAATTGGAACACTTGTACAAGAGTATAAACTGGAACAAATTTATGACTCGAACACCCATGTATGATCTTTATCAAAATAGCGATGAATACAAGTTAGATATATTTGATAAAGATCCGAGATATATGTCACCAAACAGTGCATTTCAAATTAGTTTTTATATAAAATATATTATTCCAATATTAAATGAACGTTTTACTCCTACTAATTTTGATATAACACGCTTAGAAAATCATTGCATCAAATTGGCTAAAGAAATGAAGAACACATGAGTATTAGATTGCCTTTGAAGCGTGTGGCAGACAATATGCACGGCTTGCATGTAGAACTCACAACCAAATGTAATGCTTGGTGTCCGGGTTGTCCTAGAAGCAATAATGGGTTTGGACTAAAAGAAGGTCATAAGTTAATCGATTTAGATCCAGATCATCTACTAGACTTTGTTAGCAGAATGCCTAAACTAAGAGATATTTTGCTTTGTGGAAATAGAGGCGATCCCATTGCGTATAATAAAATAAACTATCTATTAGAAAATTTATACCAACAAGAAAGAATGATTAATGTTGATATACACACAAATGGAGGTTTGCGCTCTACTAACTGGTGGCGCGATTTAGCAAGACAACGCAGAAACTACGATAAGTTTATGCAAGTATTTTTTTCTATTGATGGATTACAAGACACTAATCATGTTTATAGACAAGGAACAGACTTTAATAAAATAATAAACAATGCAAAGGCTTTTATAGATGCTGGTGGAATTGCTAATTGGAGATTTTTAATATTTAAACACAACGCACATCAAATTGAAGAAGCAAGAACACTCTCAAAGGAAATAGGTTTTAGTGATTTTATTACAGAAACTCCGTATATACCTATCGAGGCACGAAATTGGCAAACCGGCGAATATTATAGTTTATCAGCCGATAACGAGCAAGAAGATGATCCAGACATAACAAAGCAATCAATTGTCAATGCTAATATTTTTGATATAGAACATGAAAATAACTGGGTTGATGTTAAGGAATGCCAACACGCAACACTTCAACACTCAGGAAACTATCGTAATTTTATAAGTGCAGAGGGAATAATTTACCCTTGTTGCTATTGGGAAGATGAAAGAAAAGAAACATATAATATAGAAACGTTAGATATAATAACAGAATTTTTAAACAGAATGTATCGTAATACGTGTTTGGAAGTTTGTGGTGCCACCAAATTACAGAATAAATAACACTATGACAAAGAAACTAGAGGAACTTTTTGATTTAGCACAACCAGAACCAGAAGAGCCGCCATCGGACTTTAAACCCGCCGACGCTAATAAATTAAAAACAGTATTAAATGATGTAGACAAGATAGACAGTGCTTTGCCACTTGTTAGAGATTTAGAATCAAATGACACGGAAATGGATACTATCGCTGAAAAGTCTATGTCAACATTCAATGATCTTATGGATTTAGGTATGAATGTAGAAGCACGATACGCAGGTAAGATATTTGAAGTAGCAGGAACAATGATGAAAAACGCTATCGACGCTAGATCAGCGAAGGTAGACAAGAAATTACGTATGGTTGAACTACAGATTAAAAAACAACGAGTAGATCAACAAGAGCTAAGCGGCGGCGGCCCACTAGAAATAGAGGCAGAAGCAACTATTGTAGCAGATCGCAACGAATTAATTAGGCAAATTTTAGACAAAGGCAAAGACAACGCGGATAAAAAATAGCATAATTAAATAAATAAGTACAATATAACTTAAAAGAGCACCCTTATGAAAAGTTTAAAACAATACATTACAGAAGCAAAGACAGATTATCCTTTTAGATTAAAGTTTGCTGTAGAGATTACAGATGAGCATTTAGATCGTTTAGAAGGCGCATTGGATAGATACAACGTTAAGAGTGTATCTAAATCAAGCAAAACAATAATGCAAAAGCATCCAATGGATTTTGGTAATTTACCAGCAAGTGAAGTATACATTGTAGATCTAGTGCTAGAGTATCCAACTACTCCAGATATTTTACAAAATTATATTTCAGGAATGCTAGGCATACCAGAAAGCCACATTGTTGTACGTAGTCCTAACCATCCTGAAGAAGTTCAAAACGACAAGGATCAAAAGGAACTAGACGACACAGATCCAGATGCAAAACCAGAATCACTTTTAGATAGCGATTATCCAGAGAGTGAAGATGATTTACCTGCTGGACAAGAATACACGGATAAAATGCTTGCTGACGAAGATAAAAAACGCAAAGGTAGATTATTTGATATGGTCAACTTTGCTAAAGATCCAAGTAGTGAAATTGAACACGAACCGGATGAGTTTTTAAAAGCACCACAGGGAACAACCTCACCGGTAGGAACAAATTAAAATGGACACAAAATATAATTTAAATATTACAACATCTGGAGAAGGCGGCGATAATGCCACAACATCAATCACTACTACAGATGCTAATAAACTAGCAGATTTATTAAAACTAGCAGGTATGTCACAAGCACATCCTGTAGCACTAAACGTAAGCCCAGACGAAGAGCACGACATGCCCTGCTCAACTTGTGGAGAATCTCCATGTGGTTGCGGCTGCTCAACTTGTGGAGAATTAAGCCCAGACGAAGAGCACGACATGCCCTGCTCAACTTGTGGAGAATCTCCATGTGGTTGCGGTATGAGTGAAGGCGAAAGTTGGGATAATGAGCCAGAAACATTTATTCATTCACCAGAAGAAGTTTTTAAAGTTGGTGATGACTTACATAAGGTAAAGAAAAGCTATGCACCAGTTGCTGGCGGCGATAATCCAATGGCATTGGAATCCTTAGAAGATAAACTACGTGGTATGTATGACGAGTTTATTACTGAAAGTGAAGAGGAAGTTGAAGAGGCAATTAGAGTCAAATTCCGCACAAAGAAAGAAGTTCCTCACCGTGCTAGAAAACCTTTAGCAAAAGAAAAAGAAATGGAAATCGAACCAGAAGAAGTTCATGAAGAATCTGCAGACTTAGCAGACATTAGAAAACTAGCAGGTTTAGGTGAAGCCGCAGGTGTAAATAAAGCTGCTAGATTTGATAGAATGATGAAACAACGTTCTGCTGACAAAGAAGCGAGAGCAATTAATACAGAAAAGTCCAAAAGAGATACTGCAAAATCTGCAGGCTATGATGCGGCGGTTGCTGGTAAAAAGATTGGCGGTATTGCTAAAAAGAGTTAGAAGAACAACTAGCGGACATTAGAAAACTAGCAAGTTTAGGTGAAGCCGCGTAGTATAACATGGAAACAAATAAAATGAATATAAATGATATAAATGATATTAGAAGACTTGCTGGCCTTAAAGAAGCAACTCTTAAAGAGCAAACAGAAGAAAGCGAACTAGTAGAAACTCTTTTAACAACGATAAACGAAGACGAAGGATTAATGAGTGCGCTAAAAAAAATATATCGTGACTTAGAAAACTTATCTAAAGATCCCGCAGATCGCCAAGACGATTTAGATAGAAGAGTAGGAGCAGCTGCTGGTGAAATTAACGGCGGTATGCCAATTCCATCTGATGAAGATTTAGATAGAGATTATCCGCACAGAGCACCCGATGGTAGACGTCTAAAATACCCACATGGTGATATTAGAAATCTATTCCATTCATCACCTGACTCGAGAGAAGCAGGAACAGATGTTGTGGTACCAGGTGGTCGCGTTGGCAAGCGTCTAGCAGACCAACCTACACCTAGTCATACTAACCAAGACGATACTTTTAACTATCGCAAATAATAAGACAAATGCGTATTTCCGAACTACTTCTCGAAAAAGCACCTCCGGGTAGAGAGAAGCAAGTTAAGAAGTTAAAGAAAAAAATGTGTAGCGGGAAAGACGACTGCCCCGCCGCATACGCCATTGCTTGGTCACAGTATAACAAAAAGAAAAAAGGATAAATGTAGAGTGAAAATAGCCGAACTTATTGAAGATTACGAAGATGTTATTAATCAGCCGTATCGGAAGCCAGACGTTCGGCCACATGTCGGCGACCACCGTATATGGACAGGCCTCGGCGGCATAATTGAAAAACAAGCAAAACGATTAAAACGTATAAATGATGAAATTGACGAATTGAATTTTAATGCTGTAGAAGATAAAGCCGAACCCGGTGATGATAAATTATTTGAACCATTAAAACAGTTTGGCGATGAGTTAGCAAAACTTAATCAAATAACAGGACATAGATACAATGCGAGCGCATGAGTTTTTATTTACAGAATCAAAAATTGACAATTCTTATTTAAGTGAAGAAGGGCCAGTTGGTGATGGTGATTGCTTTCATGTTGCTGGTAGGGCAATGATAGATATGACTGATGAGCAAGAGGTGTATGGTATGAAATTAGTTCATGCTTTTGTTTATGGACAAGGTCCACTGAAAGGTAGACGGTTTGAGCATGCATGGAACGAACAAGGTTCTACCTGTCTAGATAATAGTAACGGTCAGAAAACAGTAATGAATAAGAAACAATACTATAAGTTAGCCGGTGTTGTAAAAGAAAGAGGAGCATATGCTTCATATAATAAAGATGAAACGATTGAAAAAATGCTCGATGAACAACATTGGGGTCCTTGGGATTTAAGTACTATGCTCGGTGAAAAAGTACCAGTGACAGGTGAAGAAGTTGGAAAGAAAAAATTAAAAATAAGTAGTAAAGAATTACTCCAAATTAAACAAGAACAATAATAAAGGAATGGCATCAATCACAATAAAAGAGATGCGCGTAATAGATATATAAATAGTTTTATACAACCTTTTCGGACGGCAGGTTATTTCAAAAGAAAGTCCAAATTTTATTTTAAAAAATGAAAGGAGGATTAAAATGAATAAAACAGACACGAGTTGGACCCCCGCAGAAGCAGAAGAAAAAATAGAAGAGCTAAAACATTGGATTAGAACTTTTATTGTTAAGGATTTCCCTGAATTAGATAATTTACCAGTATGTCCGTATGCACCCCCCGCATTAGA
>Ga0098061_1000355_pt1 | contig 21418 bp, 27 predicted proteins | sample 22_taG_FD_92579 | JGI IMG/M metagenome (GOLD analysis project Ga0098061, IMG submission 92579) | Marine viral communities from the Subarctic Pacific Ocean - 22_ETSP_OMZ_AT15343 metaG | ecosystem: Environmental > Aquatic > Marine > Oceanic | place: Subarctic Pacific Ocean | collected 2015-01-20
ATAAATACTATTATGGAAACGCCCCGGAAATTAGACTTTGATATTACATTATTAACTGCCGATGAACTCAATAGCCAAGATGCTAAAGAATTCTTGTTACTAGTGCGTGATTTTGGCCCAAAGGGTATATTAGAACCGTACTCACGTACTTACAGTGATGGCACTAAAGCAAATATTTTTATTGTAATGAGTGTGCTTGAAGATGGATATCAATATAAAGTACCATTAAAACGTAATTTAACTGGTGATGAAGCCGAAGCAATTGTTGTCGAATGGGCAAAATTTTACGACAAGGATTTTGATATAGAAGCAACTTCACCTGTGTTACGTATGCAAGATTTATCTATGTTTGATGAAGTTGATATAGATGAAAATTATGAGATGTTAGCACATACTGTAGAGAATAGTATATCGCATCAGAGATGGATGACGGATAAAGTTAATGAAGGATGGCGGTACGGTATGACACATTCGTCTGATGACAAGGTTTGCCCTTTCTTAATGCCATGGGAACAGTTATCAGAAAGTGCCAAGACAAAATGGATTGATAATTATGCCAACAAATAAATGTGATAACCCTGAATGTTTTTGTAAAGGATGCGATTGTAATCCTTGTGTATGTAGAGAAGATAACCCTTGCGGATGTGACTCAACAGTAAAACCTATACCCCCAGCGGTGAAAAATGTCAGAACACGCACTAAAACTACAACTCAGTAATGCTAAAAGAATTGTATTATTATCTAAGCCTAATAGTTGGCGAGAGCAATATTGGTCTAATGTAGTTACACAATTAGAATATGTACTATATAATAAATCTCCTGCATTGATAAATACTAATAAGAAGATTACAAAATGAACCCAACAGAATATCAAAACGAACAAACCCAGATAGATGAAGGTCCTTGCGACATTGCATTACCATCTGAAATTAAAAAAATGCCCGCTGATGTATTTTCCAAGTATGCACTATGGAAAAAAGAATGCGAGGAAGAAGAAGCACAGAAATCTGCACGTAATCGTAAGGCAGGTTTTGATTTAAAGTTTCGTGAAAATGAGGTTGGAGAAGGTATGATATCCGGTGATTGGGAAAAATTGGGTATAACAAATGACGATCTGGAACCAGATGATGCTTTTGGTGGAGGAGCATGGTCAGTTGGCCTCGGCGGCCCGAATTCGAAATTCTATTGGTTTAAAGCACAAGATACAGGCACTCATTTTGCTACAATAGTTGATATAGGTAATGGTACTTGGAAAATTGAAGATGCTGACGGTAATAAGGTTACGACCGCGCCATTAAAATCATGGGCCGAAGCAGAAAAAATTGTTGGAAGAATGTTCTTAGGCCCAAGAACCGCGCATGATGAAACTCCATCGGCTGAAGAATATAGGTAGAGATATATTATGAGACTTGCAGAAATTACAAAAGCATTGGATTATATTTCTACAGCACACGATTACTTAATGGGCGAAGAATATAAAGATTGATGCAAACAGTAGAAATAATCTGTACAAACAACAATCAAAAGGCTGTCGCCGATGTTCTTCGTAAAAACGATAAAATATTGGAAGTAGCGTTCAAAGGTACAGTTGTACCAATTAAACTATTTAAAAAAACTCCTACAGATGAAATGTACGTTGGTAGGTACGCTGGATTAGAGTTTATTTCGTCCGGATTTCTAAACTTGTAAAACATTTTCCGCATATATTTAATAAATACAAGCAAGTGAGAACAGCGTATGGCAGATTTTTATAGTTTTATAAAAACTTTAATTAACAAAGAAAAAATTCAAAAAGTAATCAATCGTAAAACAGAAACAATTGAAAAAGCATTTGAAGGGAATTCTCTTAACCCACATCGTATCATAAGCCTTGAGTGGCATCCATCATTAGTGGATTTTGCAACGAATGGATTAGACGTCAGTTATGTTTCTAATGATCAAAACGCACATGAATATGCGGCAGCGTTATGTGCTGAGTATAACGTCAGCATCACTACATACGATATGCCTTTAAATGCATTTGCCATAAAATTCCATATGGATGGAATAGAAGCATATGATTGTGTTTTAGCATTAGATCAATATTATACGTTTTATGGTAGCGAAGATAAACAGCGTAATGCTCTAGGACATTCGTTAGATTTGTTAAAAGAAGATGGTATACTATTAACAACATTAATGGATTATAAGAACATTAAGTATAATAGCAAAGTGTTTTCTGAGCCTTTTTATATGAGAAATGATAACGAAGAGTTTATCTTTATCTCAAACAGAAAATGGAATCAAGACGATAGAAAGAAGTGGATCCATTACACATATGCTATTAATCAGACAACGAACGAATTACATGCATTTACTCCATCAAATCGCCAAGCAATGTTTTTTAAACAACTTGCTTACCACTCAGCGTCTTTAGGTTGGAATAACTTTGTTGTGCATAAAAAACTTATTTACAAACGAATGTATAGTAACGAGAGTGAATACATTATTTCAATTACCAGGTAACTATTATGGGAAGCATTGCATCTTTAGAAACACTAATACATCCAGACTTAATTACATCAAAGTATTTACAATTTAGTACTAATGATCTAACTGGCGACTATATTGATGGCGGTACTATTACTAACTTTAGTAGTACTGGTATTAAAGACGAAGCAACACAACAAATTTTACACATCGATGATGGTGGGTTAAGTGTAGACAATATTTACGTTACTGATGTTGAAGCATCAAACATCAACGTAAGGAATATGACCGTAATTAGCAAACTTACTGTACAAAATTTACATTATGTTTTCTCATCAACCGAGTTTGAAGATGATTTACATATGGGCAAGGGTAATATTATCCATATGGGCAGAGACAAAGTTCTGTCTCGTAATGAACTAGGTCCAAGCGTAGTCCATAGTAACTTACGCAATGTTGGCAATTTAGAAAAATTAACAGTCATGGGTGACTTAACCGGTGGCTATGGAACATTACACGTTAATACATTAGATCAGCGTGTTGGTATTAATACTTTGGAGCCTGTTGCTTCTTTGCATCTTGTTACAAATGGTGGTGCGGAATTGATAGTAGATGGCAAAAAAGGCGAAAGTTATATTGGTACAGTAAGAAAAACAAATTTACATTTTGGAACAGATGCACTAGCGTCCGAAAGACAATCACAATTAACTATAACAACAAATGGTAATGTTGGTGTTGGAACAATTGCTCCAACAGTTAAATTAGAAGTACACGGCGACATTAGATTTGCACAAACTACAATGTCATCCTCTAAAATTATGCCTGATTCAGGCTATCATACACGCGGCGAAATTGTTTGGAATGTTGAGCCTGGCGCCGGCAAACCTGTTGGATGGGTTTGTGTTGGTTCTGGCGAACCTGGTGCTTGGGGTGAATTTGGCACAATCGGGGGGAGACGTACAACAAATAACGCTCGAAAAGTATAAATACAATATATACTTAGTATATCTATGAGGACTTCACATGAAAAAGTATATTACAGCTTTGGCTGTATCGATATTGATGTTAGTAAGCACAGCAAATATGCTTGCTTATGACCCGGCCCACTCTCTTCACAGTTCTCGCGCTAGTTTTCTAATGAAAAACGATGGCTGGATGACTCTTAACTACTTGCACCCAAATGCTAATAAAGGTGGTTATATTGCTGGTGCTAAAAACAACGGCGACACGCATATGTACATTTATAGTCGCAATGGCGGCGACAACGCCGGCGGATTCGATTTAAGTAAAATCTCACCACAAGCAGATTGGGAAGCACAAATACAAAAACTAATTAACTCAGGATTAAAACCAGTTATGTGGTTAACCCCAGACGACAGTCCGAGTATTACTGGACAACCAATAGACGCACAAAAAGCACACTTTAACAACATGGTTGCAAGATTTGACAATCAGATAGAAGCATATGTTGTATGTTTAGAATGTGATGAGTATTGGTCAGCCGCAACGGTTAACGAATTAGTAAGACACTTAAAAACCAAAACTAATAAACCTGTTGCTGTTCATATGACTACCGGCGTTGGTGGCCACAGAGGTAACTTGGCCTATTATACGGGTGCAGATTATGTATTCTTGCAAACAGGTTGGAACAGAAGTGCAGCCGAAATACAAGCAATGGTAAAAGATACAATGGCTAGAACTGGCTTACCAGTTGTGTTATCTGAGTACGCATTGGAAAGTAGATCAGCGTCTGCTCGTGCAATGGGCGATGCTGGATGTGCGGCAGGTGCAGTGGGAACAGGTAATGGACGCAGTATCACGTTTTGTGGGCAAGAACCACAGCCAATTGCAGAGCCAAAAGATAAAATCAATAACTATGCCTATATTGCCGCCGCGTTAGTAGCAGTTGGTGTATTTGCATATATTGGTACTAACTATGATATTACTTTTGACTTTCAAGCTACTGATGAAATGTCAATGTTTGCGGTTAAAAAGACTTTTCAATTAACTGAACGACAAAATTTAAATTTTAGTTGGCAAAATGCAGAAAAAGATAGTGATGATCAACAGCGGTTTCTTTTAAGTTATAATTTTGACTGGTAATCACAAACACCTGGATGATTAATCACCCGGGTATAAATACTTTTATGGAACAGCAGTACCAAGTTAGATCTGGCGATACAGTTTACATAACAATTGCATTAAGCTACCAACAAGCAATTCATTATTTTAAATTAGCATGTGGTGATTTACCTGTTGACAAAATTAAATGCTTAGGCGCCGGTAATATATTAGATAATCTAATATATTCAGAAAAATTGTTAGAAAAAGAACGTGCTCATTATTTTGATTATATAAAAGATTTTAATTAGCAGGCTTAATTACTTTTTCAAGTTTTAGGAAAGTAAGTCTCTCATTAGCAACGTAATGCCATACAGTCCCGCGAGGTCCTTGCTTTTCAAATATAGTTCGAATAAGACCTATAGATACGATCACCGCCTCATCACCGTCAATAAACACAACATCGCCGGGATTAAAAGCAGGACTAACTTTAAAACGTATACCTCTTACTAGTGCCGCAGTCCAGTCTTTAATCATTAAAGCTGCTATAACGCTTAGTAACACAGCAATCCACGGTAGAAGAAACTCAGTCGCATCCATGCTAGAACCTAATACTAGTTCTTCAATAGTTTTTGCGGATCTGTTTACTTCGTCGGCGGCTTTATGCCCTTCAGTTGTTATATCGCTCATGATAAATTCCTTATGTCCACTATTTAATTAAATTTTGCGTTTTTATAAAATAGCATATTGTAATAACATCATATAAATATTTGCACGATTATGAAAAAGATAGCATATTGTATTGGCAACGGAGAATCACGCAAAGGTTATGATTTACAAAAGTTGCGCGACATAGGACCACTTTACGGTTGCGGCGCAATATGGCGTGACAATCACGTTGACAATTTAATATGCTGTAATAAGTTTAGAGCAAGAGACGCGGTTACAAACGGCGCACACTTACGCTCTAATTTTTATACACGCAAGGATTGGGCACATTACTTAGCAAAAGATAAGATAAGAGTGTTGCCCGATCTTCCTTACTTTGGATTGGACCTACACCAGCAACCTATTAACTGGGGCAGTGGATTATATGCTGTTTATACTGCCATTAAAGAAGAAGCAGATGTTATTATGATGTTAGGTTACGACTTTTATGGCAAGGGAAAAAATCAAAAGTATGCTAATAACATATATCTAAATACAGAACATTATAGAAACGAAAAGCAAGGTCCCAGAGATCCTGGAAAATGGATTAAACAGTTTGAGTTACTGTTTAAACATTTTTACAATATAACTTTTATTTTTATTAAACCTGAAGATTACCCTTATCCACTGGAGTTTGACGCATGGAGATATGTGCTATACGACACATATGAAGGGTTGGATAAATTTGTTGATAACAAGATAAAATCTATGTAATTAGTAATTTTAAATCATTACAAAAGTTAAACCAGAAGTTGTTTGTTTCCAGTATCTTAAAGTTATGCTCAACCACTTCTTGTACATCATCTTGATTAACTCTATCAGCAAACTGTTCCAATGGCATCTCACAATATCTTTTAAGTTGTTTCGTAATAGCATTGTTTCTGTCAACATATGAATCATATTCATCAAACGAATAGTCAAACAACATATCATATAGTTTAAACCCGTGACGCAATAGTTCTTTATTGTTGCCCTTGTCTCCTGATATTATAAAAGGCATCTTATGCATAATTGCTTTAAATGTTTTTTCAGTTATAAAATTAACATGGTGACCTCTATTTGCTGTTTCGGTAATTACATCGATAACTGCAGATTTGTAATAAGTGTCAATTTGACTAGCAGTAACATCAATAGCGGTTTTAAAACTGAGTTTGTTCAATTTTGGATCGTAAGTCCATGGAGCGTGTAAAGCATTGTTATAGTTTTCATCATTAATACTATCTACAACGTAAGGAAGTGTGTTATAAAATTTTATAAATTCCAACACATTTGCGCCGTCCTTTCTTAATGTTTCTTTCATAGCATACACATCTTTAATTTGTGAAAAGTTGTTTACGTGACTTTGGTAATTTTGACAAGATACATAGCCATTCTCTAATATACCATTATGCAACAGATTAGATACCATATGGTATCTATGTGGCTTAATTTGTGAATTAAGGCATATATAATGCTTTTTCTTTTCGCTATTTAAATTATCTAATACTTTTGTGTAGCCTGTTCTTATTTTACAACTTAGTTCTAATGCATAATAGTTTAAATGTATATAACTTTTATTCTTAAAGTTTTCTGTTTTATGATCGTAATTACTATGGTTGCCGCCAAGCACAAGAATTACTTGAGACTCGGGTATATTATACGTGTTGCAAGCTTTGCTAACACTTTCCCAACCCTCCGTATACGCCTTTCCTTCGCATATAGACATTACGGCAATATACAACTCTTTCTTAATTGCTTTTTCTATAATTTGTTGAGGAAGAAACTTAAAAACAGGGTCAATGGTTAGTTTTTTGGGCTCTGTATGCCCACTTTCCTCATTGTGCTCATAAATTAAGTGATGAGTAAAGCCAAATATAGTTAATAATTCTGTTGTAAATACCGGATAAACATAAGTATCTTCGTTATTAAAATCGACATCATCTATAGATTTTATTTGCATTTCTTCAGTGCTATTAATACTATGCTCTATAGTTTTATAACCAATTGCCTTAGATGTAATATAATCTCCCGCAATATCATGAAAAAACTCTTTTTGGCCATTTATATCACAACCGTTGGAAATATTATTAGGTGTAGATGGGTAAGTGTCAATTATAAATGTAATCATTTTATTTGTGTTTTTAACTCATTAGCGAACTCGTTCCAAATGCTATTAGATTCTAAAACTTTATAATTATGTTCTACTACTTCTTGTACATCATCTTGTATAGTTCTATTATAAAAATTTTCTATTGATAGATCGCAATATTTTTTTAATTGAGAAATGATTGCAGTATTGCGATCAACATATGAATCAAGATCATCAAAAGAATAATCAAACAACATATCATATAGTCTAAATCCATGTCGTTTTAGTTCATTATGTATTCCTTTGTCGCCGGAAATAATAAAAGGCATCTTATGCATGATTGTTCTGAAGGTTTTTTCAGATAAGAAGCTCACGTCTTTGCCAGATCTATTAGTCTCTGTTATTACATCCAGCACGGCTCTTTCATAATATGTAGATATGTGGGTTAACCTACTGTTTTGGTCTATTCGTTCCAAAGCCTTTGGGTGATTTGTTATCCACGAACTGCTTAGATTTTCTACTGCGTTCTCGTCATTGAGTATATCTATATGATATGGAAGTGTACTATAGAAACTCATAAACTCGGCAATATTAATATTATCCTGTTGTAGTTTTTTTGTTATACTATTGATATCTCCGTTGACTGTCCCTGCAGGAAACAGAGACCGCCAACTATCAAAACTTTGGCATGAAACATAACCGTGCTTTAATAAATCGTTACGATATAGTTCATAAACTAAGTGGTATCTATGTGGTCTTACATGGGCATTGGCACATATAAAATGTTTTTCTTTTTTAACAGATAATTCATTTAAAAAACTCATGTAACCTAATTTAATTTTATGGTTTAACTCTAAAGCATAATAATTTAGGTGTAAAAGATTTATATCTTCAAGATAATGTGCGTGGTTTCCACATGCAACTAACAAAATTTGTTCTTTAGGTACGTTATAATTTTCACAACTGTCTTCTATTACACTATTCAATGACTTTTTCAATCGACTGGAATCATAATCAATTCCCTCAGTTATAGCAAAAAAAGCAATATATACTTCTTTGCTTCTTACTTTATCTAAAACACTTTTCGGCAATACTTCAAAAAAAGAATATATATTATTATATCCAAATCCGTTAACCAAGTCGGATATCATTATGGGGTAAATGTACGTATTATTTTTCTGAAATTCTACGTTGGCCAATTCGCATGATTGAATATTTTCTGTGCTATTAATACAATCATTTATAACTCTAGCATCATGGTAAGCAAAAATTTCAATCGTTAACCTATTAACGTCGTAATAGTTTATTCTATGTTTTTTTATTAAACTTTTTCTAGAGTTATATACAATATTAGAGTCTTTGTTTTCAGATATGAATGTAATCATTGAATCTCCGTGTAATTATTTAGTATGTAACTATTATGGTCTTATTTTTTGCTAAATATATGTGACACCATAGAAAATAGGAGCAATTTATGGCAAGTAAACTACTAAAGGACTTCTCTGCCAACTATCAGCAACATAAAGAGCAAGAGTATTCCCTTGAAGAATATTTAAATTTATGCAAGAAGGATCCATTAGCATATGCCACGTCAGCAGAAAGAATGTTGGCGGCCATTGGTGACCCGGAACATATAGATACTTCGGAAGATCCAAGACTGTCTCGAATCTTCCTAAACAGAACACTAAGAGTGTATCCAGCATTCAAAGACTTTTTTGGATTAGAAGATACAGTCGAAAGAATTGTGGGCTTTTTCAAACACGCCGCACAAGGTTTAGAAGAGCGCAAGCAAATATTATATTTACTAGGCCCAGTAGGTGGCGGTAAATCAAGCATTGCAGAAAGATTAAAAGAACTTATGGAGACACATCCAATTTACGTATTGAAAGCAGGAGACGTTATTAGCCCTGTTTTTGAAAGTCCGTTGTCTCTATTCTCTCCAGAGAAATATGGAGACCAAATTGAAAAAGAATATAAAATCTCTAAACGACATCTAACAGGATTATTGAGCCCATGGGCAGTCAAACGTTTAGATGAATTCGACGGCGATATTACAAAGTTCACTGTAGTTAAACTACAACCAAATAAACTAAAACAAATCGCTGTTGTAAAAACAGAACCAGGTGACGAGAACAACCAAGACATCAGTGCGCTAGTCGGTAAGACTGACATTCGCCAACTTGAATATTTCTCACAACATGATCCAGACTCATACGCATTTAGTGGTGCGTTGTGTAAAGGTAACCAAGGCCTAATGGAGTTTGTTGAAATGTTTAAAGCACCTATTAAAGTATTACACCCATTGTTAACTGCCACACAAGAAGGCAACTATATGGGCACAGAAGGTATTAGTGCCATTCCGTTTAACGGAACCATACTAGCACACAGCAACGAATCAGAATGGCAAACATTTAAAAACAACAAAAACAACGAGGCGTTTCTAGATCGTGTGTACGTTGTTAAAGTTCCATATTGCTTGCGTATTGATGAAGAGATTAACATTTACGATAAGATGTTAGAGTCAAGTGGATTAGTAGCCCATCCATGTGCGCCACAAACACTTGAAATGTTAGCACAGTATAGTATTTTAAGCAGATTGCGCGAGCATGAGAATAGCAATCTATACTCTAAAATGCAAGTGTACAATGGTAAGAATTTAAAGGATACAGACCCACAAGCAAAGTCACTACAAGAATATAAAGACGTAGCAGGTGTAGATGAAGGTATGTCCGGATCATCAACACGTTTTGCGTTTAAGATACTATCACAAGTGTTTAACTTTGACACAAACGAAATTGCGGCAGATCCAGTACATTTAATGTTCGTACTAGAGCAAGCAATTAAACGCGAACAGTTTGGTGAGGAAAAGGAAAAAGCACTTACAAACTTTATTAAAGAATGGTTAGCACCAAAGTACGCAGAGTTTATTGGTAATGAAATACAGAAAGCATACTTGGAAAGTTATAGCGACTATGGACAAAACTTGTTCGATCGTTATATTGAATATGCTGATCACTGGATTCAAGAGATTGACTTTAAAGACCCTGACACTGGAAACTTGTTTAGTCGCGATGTATTAAACGATGAGTTGGAAAAAATAGAAAAGCCAGCAGGCATTGCTAATCCTAAAGATTTTCGTAGTGAAGTGGTTAACTTTGTATTGAGAACTAAAGCAAAGAACAAAGGTAAAAATCCTAAGTGGTCAAGTTACGAAAAACTACGCGAGATTATCGAAAAGAAAATGTTCGCATCCACTGAGGAATTACTACCTATTATTTCCTTTGGTAATAAACAAAATAAAGAAGATCAACAGAAACACGACGACTTCGTTAATCGTATGGAGGAGAAAGGCTACACAGACCGTCAGGTCAGGCGTCTTGTCGAGTGGTATATGCGGACTCAAAAGTCAAGTTAAGGCTAAAAATGTCTAAACACATTATTGACAGGCGTTCTAATCCTAAGGGAAAGAACCTTTCCAATAGGCAACGTTTCATTGAAAGGTCAAAAAAGTTTATTAAAGAAAACTTAGACGAGACCATTAGAGGTAAATCTGTAAAAGATTTAAAATCTGGTGGTCGCGTCAGAGTTCCCGCTAAAAGCATTAAAGAACCTCAGTTCCAATATGATCCTAAATCAGGCGAGAAAGATTATATTCTGCCTGGTAATAAAGAGTATAGTCCTGGCGATAAAATTCGTAAACCTGCAAGCGGCCAAGGAGGCGGTGGTGGCAGTGAAGGTTCGGATGATGCTTATGGCGAGGACGATTTTATATTCTCTATAAACAAAGACGAGTTTTTAGACATATTGTTTGAAGATTTGGAACTACCAAACCTATTAGAGAAGCAAAAGAAAAGCATTGAAGAGTTTAGTGTAGAGAGATCCGGATACGTTAACGAAGGATCTCCAAACAACTTAAACTTAGAGCAAAGCATGATACGCGGTATTGGCAGACGCTTGGCTTTAAAAAAACCTAAAGGTAAAAAGTTAAAAGAACTTATAGAAGAACGTGATAAAATACTTGAGTTTTTTAGTACACTACCTCCTGGCAAAGACGCAAGAACTTCTGAGTACGCAAGACTGCAGGAGATTGAGGAAGAGATTAAACGCATACGAGCAAGATACAATGCTATCTCGTTTATAGATCCAATTGATTTAAAGTTTAATAACTTCTCTAAAGTGCCAAAGCCAAAAAATGCGGCAGTAATGTTTTGTGTATTGGACGTATCAATATCCATGCAAGAGCGCGAAAAAGATTTAGCAAAACGTTTTTTTATTTTATTACATATGTTTTTAAATATGAAGTATGACTTAGTAGACGTTGTGTTTATACGACACCACACTGTTGCTAAAGAATGTACAGAAGAAGAGTTTTTTAATAGCAAAGAGAGCGGTGGCACAGTAGTAAGTTCTGCACTTGAATTAACAAGCGAAATTATTAAAAAGCGTTACGATTTAACACATTGGAATATTTACATTAGCCAAGCAAGTGATGGTGATAACTTTACATCAGATAATCAACTTGTAGAAGATGTTATGAAGAACCAACTACTACCAGTCGCGCAGTATTTTACATTCCTTTGCATTGTTCCACATGCTGGGCAAGTACATACTGACGTTAGATATTCGCCGGGCGTTGGTATGGAAAAGAAGTATTATGAACTATCACAAGAATTCCCTAACATGCAACTAGGTAGAGTATACGAAAGTAAAGACATATATCCGGTGTTTAGAAACTTCTTTTTACCCAAGGATAACAACAATGAGTAAACTATTATATACACAACAAGGAGACTGGGGTTTTGACCTTGTAAGTGACATATATGATGCATGTGAGGATATTGCAGTTAATGAACTTGGCTGTGACACTTATATGAATCAACTTGAGGTAGTAACATTTGAACAAATGTTAGATGCGTATGCAAGTATTGGCATGCCATTATCCTACTCCCATTGGAGTAATGGTAAAGCGTGGGCCCATTACGAGAACCAATACAGAAAAGGTAGAACAAGTTTAGCATATGAACTTGTTATTAACAGTAATCCATGCGTTAACTACCTTATGGAAGAGAACACAATGACTACGCAAGCATTAGTTATTGCTCACGCCGCATTTGGTCACAACCATTTCTTTAAAAATAACTATTTGTTTAAGACATGGACAAACGCAGAAGCAATCATTGATTACTTGTTGTTTGCTAAAAACTTTGTTAAGAAGTGCGAAGAAAAGTATGGACTAGATGAAGTAGAAATGTTTTTAGATGCATTACATTCTATTCGCAATTACGGCATTAACAAGTATAAACGCCCAGTAAAACTTAACTCATATGCTGAAGCAGAGAAAGCAGGCGAGAGAGCAGAATACTTGCGTAAGCATGTTAATGAATTGTGGGACACTACAGTTATTAAACGTAAAAAAGAAGAGAAAAAGAGACAAGACAAAGAGTATGTCCATTTGGAAAAGCCAGAGGAAAACATTATATACTTCCTTGAGAAAAATGCTCCAAATCTAACAGACTGGCAACGCGAACTATGTCGCATTGTGCGTAAGATAGCACAGTACTTTTACCCACAAGGACAAACAAAAGTAATGAACGAAGGTTATGCATGCTTTGTACATTATTACACAATGAATCGGTTACACGAAAAAGGTTTAATTTGTGAGGCAAGTATGCTAGAGTTTTTGCGTTTACATACAAACGTACTTAATCAACCTACATTTGATAAACAATATTATGGTGGTATTAATCCGTATGCATTGGGATTTGCAATGTTTCAAGACATTAAACGTATGTGCGAAGAACCAACTAAAGAAGATAAGGAGTGGTTTCCGGATGTTGCTGGCGGTAACTGGATAGAGATAATACTTGATATTGTTGAGAACTATAGAGACGAGAGTTTTATATTACAGTTTTTATCTCCAAAAGTTATACGCGACTTTAGATTATTCCAACTTGGAGATAGAAAAATTGATCCTCATTATGAGGTAAAAGCAATTCATAACAATTCAGGTTATAGAAGTATACGCAAGGAATTAGCAAGACAATATGACTATAACTATCGCATACCAGATATTCAAGTAAGAGATTTCGATCATGATGACAAAAGAACCTTGTTATTGCATATGTATAGAGGGAAAAGCGGTAGAGAGTTAACTAATGATTCTACTGTAGATGTATTGAATTACATTGCTTATATTTGGGGATACTCTGTAGAACTAGATGCATTTAATCAACAAGAAGTATTTACGGAAGGTGTTAAGCAACAAGAATTTGTAAGATACAAGCAATATCGATCCAGTTGACAAAACCATAATTGTAGTATATAATTTATGATGCCAATAAATAAGAAACTTCCGGAGCATTATAAATGTCAGAACTACAAAAATACAGAAATATAGGAATCTTTGCTCACGTTGATGCAGGCAAAACTACGACTACAGAGCGGATTCTAAAACTAACAGGCAAAATCCATAAAATAGGCGAGGTGCATGATGGCGCCGCCACAACAGACTTTATGGAGCAAGAGCAAGAGCGCGGTATTACTATTCAATCAGCCGCTACTACATGTTTTTGGGACGACCATCGCTTTAACATTATTGATACACCCGGACACGTAGACTTTACTATTGAAGTATACCGTTCACTAAAAGTGTTGGATGGAGGCGTTGGAGTGTTTTGTGCATCGGGAGGCGTAGAACCACAATCAGAAACTAACTGGCGTTATGCCAACGACAGTGAAGTAGCACGTATTATATACGTTAATAAAATGGATAGGGTGGGTGCTGATTTCTTTAGTGTTATAAAACAGATTAAAGACAGACTAAACGCAACGCCGGTTGTTATGGCGATTCCTATTGGTGCTGAAGATGATTTTGTGGGACTAGTAGATATTTTAACACAAAAATCTTGGGTATGGTCTGATTCATCAGATCCAACCTCGTATACTATTGGTGATATTCCTGCTGACTTGGCAGATACTGCGAAAGAATACTACGATTTGATGGTAGAACATGTAGTTGAACAAGACGATGAGGTTATGATGCAATGGATGGAAGACCCGGATAGTATTAGCGAAGAAGATCTTAAAAAGTGTATCCGTAAAGGCACCATTGCTTGTGATTTCTTCCCTACGTTCTGTGGAAGTTCATTTAAAAACAAAGGCGTACAAAATGTATTGAACGCAGTTGTTGACTATTTGCCTAACCCCACTGAAGTTGAGGCTCAACCAGAAGTAGATTTAGAAGGTAATGAAACTGGAGAACGAGCAATTGTTGATGCTGACAACCCACTAAGAGCATTAGCATTTAAAATTTCAGATGACAAATATGGTGCGTTGACATTTACACGAATTTACTCTGGTAAACTTTCTAAAGGCGATACAATTTATAACAGTAGCACAGGAAAGTCTGAACGTGTTGGGCGTATTGTAGAAATGCATGCTGATAGTAGAGAAGAACTTAATACTGCAACGGCAGGTGATATTATCGCATTGCTTGGTATGAAAACTGTACAAACAGGACATACACTTTGCGATCCAAAGAATATTGCTGTACTAGAGCCTATGATCTTCCCTGCTCCGGTTATTAGTATTGCTATTGAACCAAAGACACAAGGCGATATTGATAAACTTGGTATTGCTATTGGTAAGATGGTAGCAGAAGATCCGTCCTTCCATGTCGAGACAGACCAAGAGAGTGGGCAAACTATTCTCAAAGGTATGGGCGAACTACACTTAGATATTAAGTGTGACATTCTCAAAAGAACACATGGTATTGAGGTAAGTATTGGTAAACCACAGGTAGCATACAGAGAAACTATTACGCAAACAGTAGAAGACAAATTCGTACACAAGAAACAATCAGGTGGTTCTGGGCAATTTGGTGACATTGAATACACTATAGAACCATTGCCAACAGGTGGCGGGTTTGAATTTGAATCTAAGGTTGTTGGTGGTAATGTTCCACGTGAATTTTGGGCGGCCATTGAAAAAGGATTTAAAACCTCAGCAGAATCTGGTATAATCGCCGGTTACCCGTTGTTAGATTTTAAAGTAACATTAACAGATGGTTCATCACACGCAGTTGACTCAAGTGCTATTGCGTTCGAACTAGCGGCACGTGGTGGCTTTAGACAAAGTATGCCTAAAGCAGGGCCGCAGTTATTAGAGCCTGTTATGAAACTTGACGTTATTACTCCAGAGAACAAAGTTGGTGATGTTATTGGCGACATCAACAGACGCCGCGGTATGATTAGCAATCAAGAAGTTAATGGGCAAATGGTACGCATTTGGGCAGAAGCACCAATTGGTGAGATGTTTGGATACATTGGCGACTTGCGTGGCATGACAAGTGGACGCGGACAATTTAGTATGGAGTTTAGTCACTATGCACCATGCCCTGCCATTATTACCGAAATGGTTACTAAACGCGGATAATGTTTGTTAATTCAGTTTCTAAGATAGAGTGTGGGCTGCCGGCATATATACAAGTAGGCAAATACTAATGTGGAAGTAAAAAATACTTCTACAGACCAAATTTTTAGGTTAACCTAAAAATATTTTTCAAAATAAGGAGATCTCAATGAAAAATATGATGTATGCCGTAGTGGCAACCCTATTAGCATTTGGCACAGCAAATGCGGCTGACACAGCTTCAAGTGTTAGTATTGAAACTGTGGGTTGGTTTGTAAGTTATGACGAAAAAGGTGCTAACTACGCAGACAAAGACGAATTCCGTATTGGCGGCGGACCAATTGCACTTTATACTGATAGTGACACAGACATTGGTATTAGCGTAACTTTTGCACAACCAAGAAGTGAAGGTAGTACTTCAGGTATTTCAGTCACTGGCTGGGCAGAATATGCTGACAACAAAGATTATGTGGTTGGTGCTGATATTACAGCAGACTTGGGAATGTTTACATTACGTCCACGTACGAACTGGAATATTAATGAAACAGAATTTGACACCGATTTATATGCTGGTATCACATGGCGCGGATTTGATGCATACACAAGAATGTGGTGGGACTGGGAAGCAAATGATTTTTTCGTAGGCACAGATGTTGGCATCGGTTGGACTATTGATATGACCGAGTCATTATCCATTAGATCATATGCTGAAATGCCATTCGATAGCGACTGGGAAGATGGTACTACAGTTGCTGGCGCAAATGTAAATATTTCATTTTAATTGGTAGGGCTCCATGTGGCACTCTTTCGTCGATCAGAAAATCAAAAAAAATATATCTATGAAACTCCCGACAGTGGGAAAACTATCACTCGAAGAGTGCCCATGGGTACTACTAAGGAAATATTGGTTCCTACCAATGATGACACAGCAGATTCACCAGCAACACAAGAACATGGCAGATGGCTGTCATACGATGACTTACTAGACATAGGCCAACAGCATTACGAAGAAGAAAAATTACGCAAAGAACACCCAGCACTACAAGATGCTTGGGAACAATATAGACTAATTCTAGGCCTTGTCAAAGATCAAACTTCTGCTAAATAATAGTATGAAAATAACAGATTTAAATGAAGACAAAGGTTATATTGACTATAGCGCAGATAATTTTGATCCTTCTAATCCAACCATAGCCATAAGTGGTTATGGCACCATAACAATGTCTGGCTTTAAAAAGATGATTGCTCGTGATTTAGAAAATATGAAGAGCGAGATGGAGCAAGGAAATATGAACTTTGTTATGGATCTTCTAAGCCCATCATCTTCTTTTATTCACAAACTTCAAGCATATCAAGATGCTAATGATGAGTTATCTAACCCTCAAACTAAGCGAAAACTTAGTAATCTATCAAAAACCCAATAAATCAAACATTAACACATATTGACTTAAAATCAAAATAATGTTATAATCAGTAATACTTATAACTTTAACTATCGAGGATTTTAACATTATGGCAAACATTAAGTTTATTTTAACCGGCATCGGCGGCGAAGTAGTACTTGGTAAAATTACCAAAAAGTGTGCCGAGTTTTGGCAATCAGAAGAAATGAGTGACTATTTTTACGAGTATGTACGAAGTCCTGAATGGTTTGCTGAAGAAAACTCTGGAATCAAAATTCCAAAATACGCAACATTGGGCAATTGGTATGAGCATGATGATCGCGGCCACGAGTGTGGCGTGTATCAAAATGCGGCCCAACTCGAGATTGTTGAAATGGATGGTATTGGTTGGGAGGCTAACGAATTAGACAATATCTATTATGGAAATCTCCTCGAATTTATAGAAGACCATAATGAAGAAGGAAACATGGTACAAGATGAAGAAATCATGCCAAAGTCTAAAGAATATACACTTACTAGTGTACATACTGAAAAAGGTACATTCTATGAAGGCACTATCGATATTGAAGGCAAGTTTGATCCATCAAAAGTTGCCTTTGATATATGTGAAATCAATGATGATATTCTTGTTACCGGTATATACTACGATGGTGAATATATAGATAACACTAATGGCGGAGGCACAGACGGAAAGTCTTTAGACCACGAAATTGTCGAACCGTGGGAATCAAAATGAGTAATTCAGATAAAATAAAAATAACAATCGGCGAACTAGAACTATTCGCCGACGTAGCAGAAATTTTTGAAGATTGGATAATCCAAAATCCAACTGGAAATAATGAAGATTTAATGATTAACGATGAGGACACAGACGAAGAAGCGGCAATGAAGCAATCTAGTTTGTACGCTAAGACTTACATAAAATTATATACCTTATTTTTATTAATAGTTCCCAGAGTGCCTAAGGAAGAGTTGGATTTAGGTGATCTAGAAATAGACTTAGATCCAAAAAACCCTAACGCAAAAATTATTAAACAGTTTATGGATGAGGTAAAAATAGTACAAAATTTTTCTTCTTCTGATAAAAAGTTGTTTACTAAAAAAATTGAAAAACTTAAAGGAACCTTCCATTAAATGGAAACAATAGACGGAACATACGAGAAGTTAGTTAATGGTCTAACAGATTGTCAATTAATTGAAGTAATTAGTAGAGTACAGGGATATACTCATGAGCAGACATATGTATATGCCCATCAACAAGTAGGTGTGGTTGGCGATCCATGGAAAAAATGGTCGCGTAACTTTTCTCTTATGCCTACTAACGCCGCAAAACTTCCTCCGCCAGTTAGAATAGAATTAGATGAGGCGATATTAAAAATCTTGTTGCACGGCAGACTTAAACAAAAACATTTTGCAAAAGTGTTAGAAGCAACTATGTCATACGAGAATAGACAAAATATGTTTAAGCCGCCTGCGCGTTCGTTCTTTGATAAAATATTTAACTATGTACTGTGGTTTTTGTTCTTTTACTGGATATTTTCTATATTCTTATGAGCATCTGGGCCGAGTTTAATCCTCTAAAATCATGTATTATTGGAACGTTGCCTAAATCTGATGATATTATTCCTTATACAAATTTCAGAGGTAGATATAAAAACTATTTTATCAACATAATTGATAAATCAAGACAAGAGTTAGATAACTTAGATAAGTTGTTGCAAGAATTTGGTGTTAAGACTTGGAGAAGTAGTTGTGATTTTGCAATACATAATGGTTATACTATTAATACCCCGTCGTTGGCTATTAGAGACACGCATACAATATATGGCAATAGTCTTTTCAAAGGAAATGTTTCAGGAGAATACGAACTGGGACTTTTAAATTCGTGTGATCAAATCTTACAACAAATCAACTTTGATAAAACATATAAGTTAACTACAGACAACATTTTTTATGAAGGAGACTGGAACGCATTTAATGCAGAAGAACTATGTAGACCATTATATCATCCCACGCTTTCTTTAAAATGTGGTAACGATATTATTATTTCTAGATATTTTGGTCGTGAAGGAAACAAGTTAGGCAACGACGAATACATTACTTGGATTAAGTCTGTAAATCCTTCAGCAAGAATTCACTTTATTGAAGCAGAAAGCCATTTAGATTCGCAACTATTCCTTGTTCGACCAGGTCTTTTAATTACTAGTCTGCAGACTGAGTTACCTACCTTCTTTAAAAATTGGGAAAAAATAATTATAGAAAAATCTAAATCGCCAAGATGGGGCAACCCTTCTATACCAAAATCCTCTATACATGAACATAGGCATAAAAAGTTTCATCCAGTTCTGGCACAATGGTTTCATAATTTTTTACAAACATGCACAGAGGAAACGTTCTTCTCGTTAAACAGTTTAAGCATTAATGAAGAGACTGTATTATTTACAGGCACTAATTTTAATCTCTTTGATAAATTAGAAAAACGAGGTATTACGTGTGTTCCAGTTGATATGAGAGCAACAACATTTTGGGACACGGGTGTTCATTGTGCTACGAATGAAGTAGAAAGAGAAGGAATTTTGGAAAACTATATCTTCTAGTAATTTTTTATAAATATCAAATATGAAGCAACTATTTGGTAAGGGCAACACTAAAAAAGATCCCACGAAAGAGCAAGGAGGCTTTGTTGCTGAATTAAAGGAAACTTTTAATAAAGAAAAAATTTACCGCGCGAAATGGGTGTGGTACCATACTATTTTAGCGGGAGAATTATTCTTAATTATCATATTGCTTATTGCAATATTAGCAAAAATATAGGAAAGTATAATGGCGTTACCAATTCACAAGCATCTACTCATTAGAGCAGAGATAAAAAACCCCCCTGGCGTTGACGACGTCGAAGCAACTAAAGATTGGGTTAGAAACTTAATCGAAACAATTGACATGAAGTTGCTCGCCGGCCCATTTTGTGAGTATGTTCATGTTGAAGGAAATTCTGGTATTACAGCAGTTTCTATTATTGAAACAAGTCATATTGCATTGCACTTTTGGGATGAGCCAAGTCCAGCATTACTACAGTTAGACGTATATACATGTGGACCATTTAAACCAATTCAAGTTTTTGAGAAAATTAACGAAGCGTGGGATGCTACTAAACTCGAGTGGAAATACCTAGACAGAGAACATGAGTTTAAAACAGAGCACGTTGGAAAATGGCACGGTGAAGATGGCGAATTGCCTAATCATCATGTTCTAAATAATGGCTAAACACAAAAAACAGCCAACACTTGTACAATGTTCTCGATGTGAAGCATCCGCTGGTCATATAGTTGATGACTCTATCTACGTTTGTGATAAATGCGGATTCACTCGCAACATTGTAGCAAAAACACACACAGAGGAAAAAGAAAAGATGTGGCCGTATACGGAAGAAGAGTGGGAGTTTATAAGTAACGCTGGACATGTTCCAGCACAAGAAAAGAAAGAAGAATCTAAAAAAAAAGATGACTTAAAAGACTCTATTTGGGACGGGTATCCTTATATTCTTATTTCACAGTGGTTGTATAAAAGACATTAAGGTATAAATATAAGCATGAGACTTAAAGATTTCGAAATCTTCGAAGCCGCAACAGCAGGAGCCACTACTAGTGGTAATATTGCCACCGTTGCTAATCCACACGTAGCACACAGCAAACAAAAACCAAAGAAAGTAAAACCTACTGACAATGCTTTGGATATGGATGTTCCTTTACTATCAAGTAAAAACCCTGCTACAATTAGACGCCGAATTCAAGAAGGCTCACTTTATAAAAATGAAGAGTTGGTAGAAGCTATACGTATTGAGCCACGTGGCGAAGAAGGGAAAGCAAATGCGTTTAAACGAGCAATGGCGAACGTTGCGAAAAATAAAGAAACGCGAGCAATTAATTCAGAAAAATCCAAAAGACAAACTGCTCAAGCCGCTGGATATGATGCTATTGTAGGCGGAAAAGATATAAGTAAAATTGCTAGGCCGGATGACACCAACGCTGGTATGAAAGACAGTGATTATAAAACACCCCCAGGTAGTAAAAGAGCACCGGAATTTGTCGATTATGAATCTACGCGAATTGGGGATTCACCAAGGATACGACCAGGGTTCTCACCCGCAAGGATACGAATAGAACCACGGAGGACAGGCCGGCCCGACCCCGACCAATCAAAAGGTGGCATCCATAAATGGCCAGATAATCGTGAGCGCGCCTGGACTCGTCATTTAGAAAAAGAATTAAAAAAACGATTAGGCGGCCGCAAGCCTTTATAG
>Ga0098061_1000356_pt1 | contig 21351 bp, 9 predicted proteins | sample 22_taG_FD_92579 | JGI IMG/M metagenome (GOLD analysis project Ga0098061, IMG submission 92579) | Marine viral communities from the Subarctic Pacific Ocean - 22_ETSP_OMZ_AT15343 metaG | ecosystem: Environmental > Aquatic > Marine > Oceanic | place: Subarctic Pacific Ocean | collected 2015-01-20
TAATTAATATCTCTAGACCAGCTACAGCAGTTGGTAATTTTACTCCATCACCGTTAGTACCCACTACAGTTACACGATTTGTATTTTTAGTAAGTGCAGTAGCACCAGCTTGAGTTTGGGTTGTACCTGCTGTAATGGAGTTAGTTACGCCAAGCAACCAAGTGTTTAAGGAGGTATTTACATCGGTGAATGCACCAGCAGGATCAGTGCCTAGCTCAGTTTGCGTAGCAACAATAGCACGTTTTAGTTGGTTAGCCCAATTAGCGACAGGCACAAAGTACACAGTCGCTCCATCCGCATGGGTAGCAGCTGTAGTGCCATTCGCAGCTCTAGTGCAACTGGTTAGTGTCGCCCCCGATACTCCTGTGTAGTGTATTACCTCACTGTCTATCAAACAGTATCCAGGCGCATTCACTCCTGATATAGTTGCTGTAGTGGTGATTGTTGTTACTGCATTAGTATGCGCACCCGACAACGTTAAAGACTTCTGGTTTACTTGATCGCCAAGTAACGAAGTATTATTATCTAACGCTGCTGGATAATTTGAAGTAGTTGTTTCTGCCATTGTTTACTCCTTAAATAATGTTAGCCCACGCTCCATTTTCATAGGCTTGTAATTTATTTGTACTACTATTATAGATCAACATGCCATTGCTTGCAGAGATTTCATCTCTTTCTGTAGTAGTTAGCGAGGGCATTTGTATGTAACTGCCTGTAACTTGTGTTTTGTCATCTCCTGCCGTTATTCTCATGCCCTGCGTTTTATCCCATGACAACGAGTCGCCCACTTGTCCTAATCCGATACCAATATCGTCAGTAGCACCATAATCTAAAAAGCCTGCTAGTCTGCCAAATCTACCATACGATTGATAATCCGTAGCATTTGGTCCATCACGCCTTACAATGCCGATATAAGGACCTGAATTTTCTGTACCTTCTAATTCCACCCAACCACCATATGCCGATGAGCCTGTACCACCAAATGAAAAACTAGACTCGCCAAAGATCATCAATACACCATCCGTAAATTCTGACTTAGTATAGGTAAAGTAGCCTGCAAATATACTACCTTGCGTACCTAGCATTGCCCTAGCCCATCCATATACACTACCGATACCACCACTAGGTGTATGTGCAGTAGGTGTATAAATAAATCCAGTCTTACCTTCACCCCACATAGGCGCACGTGTTGACACAGATGCAGACCCACGAGTAATAACAGACTCGCCAGCCTCAAATGCAAAAGCACCAGTATTTTCTAGATCTCGGTCAACTGTATATCTATACCCACCTGTGATAGCAGCTCCATCATTCGTAACACGTATCCATTCCCTTCTAGTCGCATCAGGCGACATATAAATCATGCTATTACGGTTCATAGCCTGGGTTTTGACATCAATGGTAAGTGCATCATCAGCTAGATCATTCAACAATACATCACTAGCATCATTTACTACAAATGTACCTGCTGTACTATGTTGGGTATTAGTTTGGGTAACTGTACTTTTGAGTAAACCACGTGCTGTAATATTCTGAAACTCAGCCGAACCGTTAGTACCGTCTATATTGAAACCGCTAGTATTAGCCGTATAATTGCTAGACCTAATATACTTATTGTTACCATCAATAACAATATTGGGAGCTGCCGATCCGACAGTGATCTTTTGATTACCAGCGTCTAGCACTATACCAGTAGCAGTAAGAGTATTACCCGATACAGTCCAACCACCAATCGTACCTGACGTAGCTGTGATACTACCTGTAATAGTAGCATCAGTGGCTGTAACTCCACCATCTTTCTCTACTCTAAAAGGTGCTGATCCTGCCGTAGCGTGTCCAACCCATATTCTATATGTAGCATCCTGGCTATCTACTCTTACTATGTTATTGCCAGTCCCTAGCAATAAATAACCAGCACTAGCTAATGTGGCATCATTTTTTGCCAACGTAGTAGAATTGATTGTCCATCCAGCTATCTCACCACTAGTAGCATATATAACACCTCTAGCAGTAATATCATTGAACTCAGCATCACCACTACCTTCGATCTGCCAACCAGCCGAACCAGCCGTATAACCCTCTGATTTCAGTCCACCACCAGCCCCAGCGACACCTAGACCTGCACCAGCTAATGTCATTTGACCGATTTTAGTAGTACGGTCAATCATAATAGTGCTAGGTTGTCCAGCAATAATACCTAATTGTAGACTTACTTTATCAACCAGATCAAGTTTAGACTTTAGCTCCGATAACTCTGGAGTAGTTAACTGATCGGATTCTTTGAGTAATAATTCTGCTAATCTACTTTCGCCTGCCATTACACACCTATTTTGTCCCTTACAACACTAACTGCCATAGCATCGGTCATTATCTCGGACTCAGTAATAGTTACCAACGGAGTCAACCAACCCTGTTCCTCAAATAATCTCGCTCTCTTGAACTCATCAGAAGTACGTTTCTCACCTTCATGCCAATATTGTCCTTCAATTTCTACTGGAATACTCTCAGGCCATCTACGCACAATGAAATCTAAGACCATACCACCTGGAAGCATTTGTCCACCATAAAACGATACCTGGAATTGTATATCTTGTTCTTGGATTCCTATCTCTTTGAACGCTTGATATACTCGCCATTCCAAATCGGAAGCTGATTTGCCTTGTATTGAATACGGAGGTCCTTCGTCCTGGGTTTTATCGTCAATAAACGTACCGTCCTGCGTTGGTGCGCTATAAGAACCAGCAGTAGACCAAGTAAAAGCACTAGACTTATATCGTGTTGCCACATTATGCCTCTAGTATTGTCATGTTACCCACCCACTGTACAGTATCAGTTTCGCCTGGATTGTATTGTGTCATGGTAAGTGACGCAGGATCTATAAATACAGTCCGATCATCAGTCAATTCATCTACTGTGCGTAATGTAAGAGGAGATGCACTTTCAGCCCATGTCTTTAGTTGAGTCTCTACAGTGCCAGGATCTTGCGTATCCTCGTCCCCAAGTAGGTTTACATTACCACGTCCGATCTGGAAAGTAGTGGGATACTGGAACTTGACAGGAAGTTTAGCTACCATCTCAGTAACTGTAGCTGATACTTTGGGAGACACAGTATTACTATTAGTTAGCATTCTAAACCGCAATCTAATACGTCTACCTGTAACAGAGCCACTACCAATGTCTTGACTTTGAATAGGACTGGTATTAAATGTAGCCAAGCTAGTCCATGCACTAGTATCCGTAGCATCATCAACCTGGTACTCAACCACAATAGTAATATTGCTGGATAGTTTTTCAGAAAATATCTTTAGCTCATTGAAAAACTTAGGTAGATCTACCATATTCTGTGCCATCCAGGAAGTAATCCAATATCCTTCGTGTTGGTAGGTCATATTGCTATCTTGATATGGGTTGAATGTTCGTTCAGGATATGGTATAGAGATAAGATCGCCACCGCATCCAACCCAGATCTTATGTGGTTTATCAGGTACAACCTGGTATCCCAATGACCTTATACGTTCACCACTCTCAGGCGCACGCATCAACTCTGACCAGGCATTTTCATATATCATCACACTACTAGTCCCACTATCACCAGCATCCATACTTGCTACAATATATTTCACTATTGGCATTAAAGAAGTGATTGGTCCTTGCCTACCATCAGGCATTCCAGCACCTTTGACTGGTCCAACGTCATCGAGCGTACGTCCATATAATCTTTCTACTGAATACATAAAGCTCAGGAATAAATATGGAGAATGTATTGCAGCAGCTGATCCATTTATAGGAGACAGTTGTGTTCCAAAGTCTGCACTTAGTTTGTCAGGTAGATCATTTTGGATGGCATAGATACCATCCTCTTTGAAGGTAAAAATAAGATTATCATAGTCTATTAGGTTAGTGATTTGAGCATTGTTTGCTCCTACACGTATAGCACTTTCAAAGGTGATATTAGTTCCCCATGCCACTTGTGGTCCTCTACTAACACTAACATGCCCATTACTATCTGAGTTTAGCGCACGCCATATCTGGTATCCATTTATTTGATCTCTAAATACGTGTAAAAACACAGCTTTATTAGTGCCATCCGCTGCCCACTCAGCAGTAAACGTACCTGAATTATTGTAATGCCTAAATCTACGAAGTGCGGTATCATCACCTTGTGCGAAGTAACATATATCATCCGCAGGAGCGACACTGTTTACAGGTTCAGTCAGACCATGTCCAGTGATCTCTGTCCACTTACTGCTACCTAGAATTACATACTCTGTAGTTGTAGTATGTGTTTCATAGAATGCAGGCGATACGGTGAGTGCAGTACCTGTATTACTAGCTATTACACGTGTTTCGCTTTTGCCTGGTCCTTTGACAATTTTTACTACTGACCCAGCCCACTCATTAGTAGTCCAAGATTTGGTGGCATCATTGAGCAATAACTTATTGCCACTGTTATCATCGGCAGCTCCTCGATCACCATTCAGATAGACTTTGGGTGCAACAGTGCTATCATCAGGTGACTTCACACTATATAAAGCACTTCTGAAATTGAAATATACCCACTTACTAGGTACAGCTACATCAGTAACTCTATAATATGGATTGCCACCAGTAGTAGCGATCTCCCAATGATTAGCTGTAGTACCAGCCGTACTAACTAGTTTTATCTTATAAGTAGTACCAGACGAAAGACTTTGTGTAGTAGACCAATCAAACGAGTGCAATACACTTACTGTATCGGTTATTACCGATGTGCTAACTGTAGCACTTTTTAATACACTGTCACTAGCATCTAATAGTTGACACGTAAGGACAGCAGTTGGAGTACCTACTCTACGTATCCACACCTGCGCCTTATCTGCAGCATATGAAGCACTTGCACTAAACGAACTCACTACATTCAGACTACCAGTAACTAAACTTGTCCAGGTCACACTACCTGGCAATGACATATCTTGGCTACGATAGCCAGTACCATAACTCCATTGTGGAGCTAAAGTTACCTGGTTCTCAGTCATCATCCAGGAATTGTGGTTATCATAAAATGCGTTCTTATTAGTTTCAAAACCCTCGACACCACGCCCACCTAACCAATCGGACTGTGTTATAGCACTATATGGCGGTTCAAGATCACCGTATTTACTTTGTCCAGTAGAGGTTTTTAATGCGCTACGTCTATATGGCACACGCCTCATTGCCATAATATTAGGTGTAAATCCACCTCCACCACTAGCCATACCAGCTATCAAACCAATAGTTGTACTGCCATCAGCCAGAGATAAATGATGGGTAGGATTTGCTGTAGTAGGATTAACTGTAATAGCCATAATTATTGATACCTAGCTTCTCCCTTGAGTAAGTCTCTTATATCTCTAATTGGATCAGTTGATGCCTGTCCTTTTGTACCAGTAAACATTATTGTTTGTTTTTGTACATTACTTGGCTCACTACCAGATTTTTCTACGACTCGCCATTTTCTAAACCCATCTTTAGCGGTGTACATTTCCCATCGATTTCCAGCAGGCAACTTGAAGGCATCCTCCTTGAAGTAGTCATACTGACCTTGCAATTCAGGTGGTATTGCCCATGCCTTTTGTTCGCCAAAGTGTGTATATTGATGATATGGATAGTGCCGACCACCATGTTCACGATGTGCTTTTACATCAGTAGGATCATATAATGCTTCAGGCATATCGTCACCTCGACCAGTATATTTAGATAAAGCAGGTTGTGTAATTTCAGCTACCAGCCGTTGAAATTCTGTTTGACCACCACCACCACCAGTTGAAGCTCTAACATCTGATACCCACTGCTTTCCTCTATAACCACCAGGTTGTCGATATGTGGTATCTCCCATCACATCATCTAACACATGAACTGACTCATGCCCAAATATTGCAGCTATACGGTCTATGTCCTGATATGAAGATCTTTTAATCATAGGGTCATATTCTATTGCATGACCACTTGCTCTCATAGTACCGAATCCTGACGTAGCTACGATAGGTGTAGTCCTAATAATATGTTTAGCTGCATCAGTAATATCAGACCGAGCAAGAAAGTTGTCTCTTGCTGTTAATATCATATCGTAAGTAACATTAGAGTCAAGTTCACCTGTTTGTCTCTGTCGATCCTCCTCAGACTGCCAATCAGCAAATGTATCACCAGCTTTAGCTGCCTCAGAATGGACAAGTTTTTGGTTTGCACTTCTAGTCGCACGTATTATTCCTGCGGCTTTTCCATAGGATTGTGCATCGTCATACCATTCGGTGAGCTCTTTTCCGTATCTATCAGCAACTTCAGCTAGTCTATCAGGACTCAATACTTTACCTTGATAGCCTTTCTTTATAGCTTTCTCCTTACCTGCTTCCATAGGATCGTACAAATCATAATCACCATGTGCTAGAACAGCAGGTCTATTAGTAACACTAAATGGGTCTGTAACATTCTCCATTTCTGGATATATTAGAATATTTCCTTCATTAAATATAGATACAGTTTTATCTCTACCTGTAAGCTCTACCAATGGTGTACGACTTGGTAACGAATACTTAAATTGATCGTTTTCTAATCTAGCTGTGCTAGATAGTTGTCCTTCTGCTGGTTTCAGTGTTTGGTATCGATTTCTTGGAGGACGAGTGTTAGGTTCAGTAATTTTTCGTACGTTTTTAATACTAGCTGTAAGTTTCGTGTTAACTGGTTCAGCTTTATCTCTTTTACCCTCTCGTGCTTTTTGTCTTGCCGTTTGAGCTTGTTGTCGCCTTGTATCGGCTCGCTGTGCCTCAGCATCTCTTTCATTCTGCCGATCCATCTGATACTGTTCAGGACTTCTTTCTGGCGTACCACCTCCAGGAACACCTCCAATATCGCCTGGTCGTGCAGGAGGATCGTACGTCCGACCTACTACTGTAGAAGGACTTATACGTGGTCTATCAACTATTGCATTATTTTGACCTAGCCAATCAGATGGTGAGGATGATGATGTAACTTGTGCTACTGGAGCAGGACTATAAGCAGTTTCACGCTTTTCTGTAGCTCCCTGCCGTCTTGTATCGGCTCGTTGTTGCGATGCGCTTTTACTACCTAAGGTCGAGTATCTATTTCGACCTGCTGGGTTAGACCCCTGTCCTCCATAGCGTGCCATTAGACGTTTGTCTCAATAGTGGTGTACGGCTTATTTTCCATCCATAATTGTGGTAGTTTTTCAGGTTCATGTATTGGGTACAAGCGTTTTATACGTTCTAGTTTTGCACTTGCTTCATTAAATAGTTGTATAGCCGTAGCATTAGACGATCCGACTTTTATCAATCGCCATCTATATAGACGCATTACTGCCTCAGCTATTAGACGCTGGCGTGGTACGTAGTCACTGATCTGTCCAGTATCATCACGTACAGCAGGATGTTCTGCCATATAGATTAGTTTTATGCCATAACCTGCTGGTAATTGCTCATCAAATATTAGCTTACCGACTGCTCCACCAGATGTCCATTCAGTACGCCAGGTACGTAATCTACGCCAACGAAAAGGTGCAGCTGTAGTTTGTGCTAACCATACTTGTCTTAGATCGTATTTGGCAACCACAGGTAGATTATATTCACGTGTACTGGCAGCTGTATCTAACGTGGTACTATCAACAGTACCAACTCTACCTATATCTCTTAATGACTCATTTACGGCTTGGATCATTGCCCAACGTGGATACCGCTTATTCATTACACCATAATAGTCACCACTAACTACTGCTGCAGAAAATGCTTGTGTGGTTATAGTGCCACCACTTGCGAAATCAGTAACTAATTTGGACTGTCCTTCAGGCGCAGCAGCAGCACCTCCTGCATCATAGACTATAAATGCAGTACCTCCATTGAATACATCAGCATCCTCATCACGACCCACACTATCTACTATTGTAGTAGTTCCTCCACCTGTAGCAGTACCTTCACGTAACATTCCAGAGTCACGTGCTACTCCTAAAAGGATGTCAAATAAATCGGCCATACTACTCCATATTTAGCTTAGTCAATAAATCCTTATCTCGCACTAATAGTACCTCGCCATTATCGGCTTCTACTCGTGCTGAACGCTTATTCGCTTTAACTACAATTACTTGTCCGTAATCATCATGTATAAGTGTATCGCCTTCTGTAGCGTCAGACCAAGATGCTAAAGGTTTCCCCACGTTAGTTTTAGCCTCTTTCCAAGGCAAGTCAGGTACAGCGAAAGATTGTTTCGCATGTGCGCTATCTCGGACATCATAATCGAAGTCCCTTTTCATTAGATCGGCTACCTCATCAACCTCCCGACCTAAGTGTTCAGGTACAGTATTATCATTTACCACAGCAGACCCATTCTCAAATTTTACTCCGAAGGTTTTACCACTGTAATTACGATCCTTTGTGTTAATAATATGCTCAGACATTTTTAGTCTCCTTATATGTTGTTCTAAAAAACAAGGACAGAGGACAAAATTTCTGCCATCTGCCCTTATTTTAGTTTTTACTAACTACTACGATACTACAGTTTCGTCAGGACCAGGGAAACCACTGACAATACCATTAGCCATTGTGAAGCTAGGGGTAGATGATCCACCTATAACGTAATTCAAACGCAAATACCTCTTGCTAGATTGAACTCTACGAGTATGTCTACCAGTGGCTGTGATCTGGTCAAAGGTAGCCAATGACTTGTAAGTAGAATTGTCTGCACTTTCCTGTACAATTATATCCATAGTAGGCGAAGTGCCTGAAACGGTTGTGGCTGCCACTTCAATGACAACACCATTAGCAGGAGTAGCACCTATATCTAGGACAGAACTATTACCATTCGCAGTTACCGCAGTATCTGTGAACATTAGATTACTATCAAACATTTTTCATTCCTCCTAGCTTGCCGCCATCTTGAAGCCCTTAATGCGAGCAAGGCTATATTGTCCGACCTGTTGGAAGCCGTATGCCCAATCAATTCTACGAAGTAGTTGTGGGGCTGTTTCCATTTCCGCAGACACATCATAAGGTGCTAATTCATTTAATTGCAACCCTCTGAATGCGTCATCGGCATTGAAACGTGCCACATAGATTGAACTACCGTCACTTCCACCATCGCCTGGATCTTCAGTAGAGGTGATTATCTCGGTGCTTTGGTCAGCTTTCAAACCAACATCAACGAAACGTCCACCATTGAAACTATCGAATGTTCGATCCCACTGATCGGTATTCTGATCGAGTAGACTTACTCTACGTAGAACTTGTCCTACACCCAAGTAAGTAGCTTCATTCATGATTATTGCGCTAATGCCCGAATCGCTTCCCCCGCCTTTAACGGAGCTACGATGTCCAACATATTTCAACGCTTTATGCAGTCCGTCTAAGAAAGAATTTTCATTAGCAGTACTTGCTAATACTTTCAAAGCGTCACCACCTGAAGCAAGATTAATAGTCATTCGACTTGGTAGGTTAGAAACCCTCTTTAGCATACCTTCTGGCGTATCAGGATCGGATGCGTGATCACCGTTTATAGCTACGTTGTTGAACTCGTAAGCCATAGCAGCAACTTTCTGTCTAGTTTGTGTGGTAAGAGGGTCCTCAATAACCGTCTTATCCATAGCTAGTACACGATCTATCTTGATTTCACCACCAAGAATGAAAAGAGTTTCACTAACCTGCTCTGTTTTGCCTGTACTCTCAGTGTAACTTGCGCCTATGCGCCTGTGAGCTACACTTGGTAATTGATCAGCCTGCCAGCGAGTCGCTGTTACACGTAAACCTTTTACACTCTGAAAAGGAACTAATCCGATCAAGTCGGACTTACGCAGAAGGTCTGCCAATATACTTTGTTGGAGAGTATCTCGGCTTTGTTTGTACAGCTCATTTAGTGTTAAAGCCATCTCTCAACTCCTTAAGATTATTTATGTCCCATAATTTTTACGGGATTTTGAATTGGCTTGGGAGTAAAGACTGTCCAAGTTCACCGAATACGGATTACTTGGTGGTGCAGTACCTACTGCACGTTGACCACTAGTGCCAGGAATTGACGCTTGCGGAGGAGTCTTTTTATTGTTTTCCTCAGCCAATCTACTAGTTTTAGCCTGTCCTGCTTCAGTTATGCTCTGGTAGTATTCTTGAGGTGAACCATCTGTTTTGATAACTTCAATCTCAGGATCGCCATCCTGTAAACCAAAGTTTTCCATCATTGCATTCCCAGCAGCTGTTATCTGTTGATAATAGGCTGTGTCTGCAGCAGACGCTACATTCCCATTCTGAGAGCTATTGTCAGTGTCCACAGGCTGTCGATATGCTTCATCTACTACCTGTTGTCTTACAGCTTTTACTGCTTCCTCTGGGACTTGTACTCCCTGAGTTTTCAGGTTTGCCATAAGGTTATCGGCTGCGTGTAATTGTTTTTGTACACGCTCCTCTAACTTAGTTGCTCTCCTATCCATTCTGCGTTGCCACTCTATGTCCACTTTATCGAACACATCGGACATACGCTCATCGAGCATTGCCGAAACTTTATCGGCTGTCAGACTACTATCATCAGTAGTCTCCTGTGCGCTTTCCTGAGTCCCTTCTGCCTGCTCCAGTTGATTTTCTGAAACAGCTTCCTCGAACGTTTGGTTTTCGCTCATGTTTCCTCCATAATAGAATAAAACTTACTTTTAGTCAACAAGATTATACATTATATGCTAGTTTGTTACTGCTACCTCTTGCTCTGGCATACTGCCAGCCATTTGTAGCATAGCACCATCGGATTTTTCAGCTAACCATATTTCAAATGGCTCAGTGCTTTCACTAAGTTCCCATTCGCCACGCAAAGCTCTTATTGTTGCATCACTTAGACCACCGCCCATCAATCCAATAACCCACATACGTGATAGTGCTGGGTTGTGTGTAAATAATTCATCTACTGTTTCAGCAATTTCCTCAACAGGAGTAGTCTCTACATACTGCTCCAACTCAGGATATTCCTCTAGCCATTTACGTTTGTTATCCCAGAGTGCATTTAGAACTGGATTAGATTCCAAGAATTCGTCAGAAGCATCACTAGCTGCCTTAAGCGTTTGCACTTTCATTGGATTTGCATCTTGCCAGTCACGTTCAATTTCCCAAGCCTCCTCCAATTTAGGATTATCATCAAGGAACTTTTGGATCTCAGGGTGCTTTTCATCAAACGCATCGTCCCAATCTCCTAACTCTTTGAGATTTTTTTCATAGTACAGTGATCGCTCACTTCTACGTCTACGTGGATGTTCTTGAAGGAATGCCATTAGTTCAGCATTGCGACCACCCCATTTAGCTTTCCAATCTCGATGTTGTTGCATTTCGGGATGATCTGCTTCATATGCCACCTTATCAGGATGTGTCCGATCCCACTCCTCAGTGAAGTTCCAGACCTCAATTAGTCCCTTTTCCTCTCTAAAGTCCTTAGCTATAGTATGCGGAGAATCGTCTTTGTTTTTCTCTGACCAGTAGCTCATTAGTTCAGCATGTGTGGATCTATAATTACGTAGTTGTTCTTTTGATGCACCACTATTCTTTAGTGTGTAATATTCAATTTCCATTGCAGCAGCATTCGGCCAATTTTCCTGTCGCCAGGATATAGCATTGTTTTTTAGTACACCGTACTCGCCCATATCCGCGCCATAGTTTGACCATTTAGCATCACGTATAGCATAAAATTCCTTGACAGATTGCATATCGTAGTAAGCGTCATAAACCGTACCAATGTCAGGGAATAGTTGGGTTTGTTCTGCATAATACTCGTTATATGCTGGATCTAGTGATGCAGGTGGAGTTTCGCTAATAGTTATCCTGGAGTCCTTTGGAATGTCAAAATACTGTTCCCACAGTACATCCGCATTCGGCCATAATAAATCTTTGACAGCACGCTTTTGATTTACAGCAGGTATTCTATAGTAGTCCTCCTCAAGATCGGCAAAGTTAGGTACGTCCTTTTCGATCAATTTATCAATCTCTACCTGCTCAGGACTAGTATCCTTAGCTTCCTTTAGCTTATGGAATTCATCATTCAATAACCGCCAGTTATCCCATTGTTCATGAACATTTGCGCCTTCGACACCATATGCTTCTAATAAGGCAGCTCGTTCCGCACTATACTGATCATATAATACTGCCATTTCATATGGTGCATATTCGATTGGTATTTTGCCAATATCCTCTAATTCAGGTACGTCTGGAATATAAGTACCAATCGCTTTAGCCCACATCGCTAATGTTTCAAGCGGAATAACACTGTAATCTCGCTTTGATCCATCCTCAGGTTTTTTTATAAATGAGTTAGAGAAAGTGTCGCCAAGTTGATCCTTTACTTGATTTTGGTATAGTCTCGGTAATTCATACCATTTGTTCCACACATTAGTCACCAAGAAGTTCATTAATCTTTCGTCTTTGTCATCAAATAAGGCTAACCTGGCTTCATATTCAGGATAAGCATCAAAGAACCTACTTATTGCTTCTGTGTCGCCACCTTCCTGCGCTGCCCAAGCTGCACTCATTAGTTTTTTCAATACTCGTTGCCTACGTTCACCTTCTGGATATAGTTGTCCTGAACTACCAAATATGAACGCATTCAATGTGCCTGCACCAACCTGTTCTGCTGAACGCTGTACACCCTGTAAATATATATCACCACGTTTTTCGATCATCGCTATTTTAGCTTCGTTGACACTTATCAATCCTTCGGCAGCCATGTCGGATAACGCTCGATCTATACGATAATCGTCCCACTGATCATAAATTGGTAAATCAAATTTACGTCTTAGGTTTTCCTCGATATTTACACCGCCTGGTCCACCGATCCCTAGAAGCGCAGATATGGCTTTAAGTTGTCTTGTCATAGGTAGAGGTCCAATTCTTTCTGGCGTGCCTCTAAGGTACTGATACGCCCACATTAGGGGTACATGAGGAGATGCCGTCATCGTAGACCAGTCAAATGCGTCAAAGCGCAAATTCGAATCCTCTGCTTGAGCATTTTCTACTGCCCGATCATAAACTTGTCCTGAACGACCTTCCATAGCTGTATCAAATTCGGTCTGTGTGATCTTACCATCCTCAAGCATATCGTACAGTTGCCGATTGGCTTTCATAGTGGTCTGTTCCTCGCTACGTTGTCGTGCTTCAAACGGCCATAAAAATCTACCAAACGGCAAGCCTATATCGCCTGGATTTACCCACATCCCACCGCCCATCCAGTCTGGCAAGAAAGGTAACGGTATCTTTACTCTACCTGCCAAACGGTCTGGGAAATCTGGTTGTTGTACCTGCGTATGTAAGAATTTATTTATACGATAATAAGCTGCTAACCATTTAGGTCGATCAATAGAATGTATTGCCCACTTACGCATACTAGTAGTTAGCCAGAACTCATATGGTGCAACTAAACCTAAGTAGTGATTTTGATTATATCTACGTCCATAATTCAATAGAGCAGCATCTCGTTTGTACTCGCCCCATTTCATAGACAACAGTTTACTTTCAGCCATGTTACCCTGTTGTTTACGCAACCAATCAGCAAATTGCTTGGCTTCGGCTGGTTCTAGACTTCGTATAAAATTACCAGAATTGACCGTATCCATAACACCATTCTTGGTCTGTGCCATATTTACCATATCGTCTAATAGAGGCATAGTCTGATACTGCATTTCCTCCATAGCATTACCATACGGTACAGGTTGATAACCCATTCGGTCTATCGTACCAGGCACTAGATCACCAGTAAGCTGTACCTCTTTCATTGCAAATGGCTGACCTTCTGCGCCTGCGCCACTTCTAGAGTATTCACGCACCAGTTCATCGCCTGACAGTTTAATAGTACGAGGTTCTGGCTCATCCACAAAACGCACCAAAATACTCTCGGCTATTGGTCTTACGATCTGTACAATATCATCATCAGGTTTAGGGCTAAGTTTACCTAGAATGATTGCCTCTCGACCATCTGCAAACTTAATGGTCTGGAAACGATCAGGATCATCCGCTACTTGTTGACCCATCTTTATTGGATCTAATTGATGAGTTGCGTTTGTGTTTTTCTCGCCTGCTACCTGGAACAATACATCAGGTTTAGAATATGTTGACCTAACAGCTTTTATACGTGAGGCTTTATCATTAGCATTATATGTTTTTATTTCTATACCTCTACGCTTAAGTCCATCGATAGTAGTTTGAGGTGTATCATGTGGTACTACCATAGCAGCTACTTCATCAAATCGGACAGCACGATGTGGTATAGCCTCAAAATAGCGTGCAGGAGTTTCACGTATAAGTTTAGCAAATTCTATTGCTCTATCAACATCTTTTTCGGATAGACGGTAAGTGTATACTTCACTTTTCTTTTTAGATATACGTTGTTTTCCGTAATGCCCTTCACGCTTACCCCAAGGTGTATCCTCTAGCACCGAATAGAGCACTGTTTTTTCTCCACCTGGCTCTACGACTCCAAAATCATTTCTACGTAACATACTTGTCATTAGTTTGCGTTGTGCATCAATGTCAGAAACTGCAAGTGATGCAGTCCTCTTACCAATTACTACTTGATTAAAGTTAGCTATAATTTCATATATAAGTTCTATGTCATGGAAACTTCCACCACCACCTGGTTGATTTTCTATGTGCGCACGACTAAACTCCATCATTCGATCAGATAATCGCTTTGACTCACCTCCGATATACTCTTGGACTATATCGCTAGGTTTTAGTTGATCGCTATATTTGCGTATTTGGTGTACGCTAGTAAACCTACGTGCAGACAAAGCACGTAGCTTACCTTCGGACATTCCTTCAATTTCCCGACCAGGTTTTGGCAGACCTTTAGCTAAAACTACATTATTCAAAGTATATGGTTGCCATTCGCCTTGTACTTTGATGCGAGGTGGACCAAACATAGAACCTATTGTTTCTCGTACATAGTTAATATAATCAGGTGTTCCATACTTAATTCTGCCACGCTCCAATGACCCTGCGAATATAGGATTGTCTGCTACGCTATAGGTTACTGCGTTAGTAGACACGTCAAAAGTTTGAGTGTTTAGCCCATCCAACCAACCTTGCCAGAGTAACGCACGTGCCTTCTCTATATCATTTTCTACGCCATATTTGTTAGCTACATCTTTAATAACTATATCAGGAGACATATACTGCCCACCTGTAAAAAATGGATTTGGGTGTTCAACCGCCTTTTTGTGCAACTCAGCAGGATCTTTAATTACCTCATAGTGTTTCCGATAAACAGCATCTTTAAACTTTATTTGTGAGCCTTTTTCCATAGCATCGAAAAAACCGCGATCAATCCAACCCTTTGTTTTATAATAGTTAAGTACCTCTAATTTATCGTTTGATGTTAAAGGAGATGTTTTTCCATCCTGAACTTTTACATAGTATGAAATTATTTGATCACCCTCTTCCAAACTATTCATTCGCTCTAAAGAAATAGCCTCTGGTAATTTATTAGTTTCCATCATGTACATATAGCGTATAGTATCCATCTCCAATGCTTTTGAGATGGCTTGTTCTTTATTTACATTCCATAGCCCACCTTCATCGATATTTCCGATCAAATTTTCCTGAAAGCCGCCTCCCTCATCCCAGTATTTACGTCCGATAGCCTCATATGCAGGTCGCATTCTAGCTGTCAAAGCGTCATAATCCTTCATCTTTACTCGTGGATAAGCTGGCATTGCTCCTCTTTTGCTGTAGGCATCCCTTTCGTAAACCCACGCACCTTTTTGTGGATCGACTACGTCCTTTTTGAAAATAACGGTGACGTTGCCAAAACCAGTATGTCCTAACTCCGACTTATGTATAGCAATACTAGGGCTAGGAAAACCACCTAAAGCCATAGCTTGATCTACACGTTCTACACTCAAATTGTGTGATGCGTATAAATTCTTGACTTCGCCACGTTGGAATAGTACGTCCTGTGATGCTGGTGGTGGATCAAGCTCTTGTTTCATCAGATCCTTAGCACGTTCCCATAAAGCTGGTTTGGAATTATTAGGTATCTCCAGCATTTGAGTCTGCTGTGGTGAAGGCTCTTTCTTAACTAATTCGTAATAATGCTTCAAGATAGTTCGTACTTTTTTCTCACTCCTAGCATGATTATTGAAATCCGTAAGTAATTCTTTTTGGAATGCGTTAAGCTCATCCCCAAACAGAGATGATTGCTTAAGATAGTTCTCTACATTCGTATTAGAGCTTTCTTTGATCTCTTGCAATTTAAGGACAGACTTGCCTATATCCTCAGCAATAACTAAATCGGGTCTTATAATGTTGGTTCTAGCCAATGCCTCTATATCAGCAATATTACCAGCTTGTCTCACCACAGCCGTAGTGATATTTTTTACGCCTAACTCATTTGTTTCAAATATAGAATTAGCTAATCGTACACCTGTTTCGCCTGGTATAGCCTTTGCAAATACTGCAGCCGTTAGTCTGTTGATAGCATCACTAGTTAACTTCATACCTGTCGCATCGAATAAAGCAGCACGTTCTGTCTCAGGTATACCTTCCATAAACGATCTAACAAAATCTTTGTTTTTCGGACTACGAAACGTTGCGTCCATATTACCAGTATCATGTATATGTAATTTACGCAGAGACTCATCGCTTATTCTGCCTGCGTCCGCAACAGCCGTTTCTACTCTAGACATAACCTGTACTGTCGATACATTAGCTTCACGTACAAAGTCTGGGATCAATTTTCGGTTATTTAGTACACGTACTAACATTGGAAGTTCAAACATGCCAGGCTCATAATCCGTTATGCCATATGCGCTAACATCACCACTAAATAACTTATTTAGTTCGGCTGTATATTTCTTTGCGTTTGCACTTTCAACACCTGCTGGATACTGTTTTACTCCGAAAAGCCACGCAAGGTAACGTACATTACCACTTAATATTTGACCTTCTGGTGTAATAATTGGTGAACCTTCGAGAATACTATTGGTGTCTTTTAGTAGTTCGTCAGCACTTAACTTTTTAGAGATGTTTAATACTTGATCTGTACTAGCCTGTCGTTCACGTTGTCTTGGTTGATATTCTTGAGCATACTTTGGATTTCGCTTCATGGTAGTTAAAACAGACTCTGGTGGCTCGTGACTAGCAATAATGTCTTTGCCTTCTACAATACGCCATTTCAGATCGTATTGTTTAGTAGGATCAGCTCCCCATCCTTTTACAGAGTTTCCAGTAACACCAGCTAGATCAGGATAATCATTTAATAACCGATCAAACAAGTCTCGCATTGCAGGTGATAGTTCATCCTCTAATGGAGAATTGACAATACTTTTATAAATGTTACGTAACCAGCGTTTTAGTTGTTCAAATACTATTTCTAAACTAGAGTTGGGAGCTTTACCTTCGGATAAATATTTTTCAAACCCACGTGCAAATTTTTCCTCTGCCTCAACAGACCAGTCGTATTTAGGTCCAAGTATTGGATCTTGGCTAACAAAAGTAGCACCTGACCATTCTGCAGCTATTGCCAGATCCTCCTCCAAAATAGAATTCCTTAGGAATCCGTCTCCTTCAAGTTCACGTCTAAATACATGCCCAATCTCATGTACTGCTGTACTTACATCTGCCTGACTCATCATATGCAAGAGAGCCCTGCCATCCTCCAGGAATGTAACTGCGCCTTTCTCCGTTCCCTGTAACACAACATCACCAGTAGTTGGTGGATCTTTAGTTACACCTGCAAATCTATAGCGATACCATTCGTCAACATCTGCGACCTCACGTCTACTTACAGCCGATCTAGCACGAGCATCAAGTAACGTCATTACAGCTTCTACTTGACCATCAGTACCAGTAAAAGTTGTTGCTTGTGGATCATCTATTTCAGGAGCAGGTCTATCAGCTAATGTAGCTCGTAGTTGTTCTTGTACGTCAGCACGAGTGCGCCAGGAACGTATAGCTTCAACAGAAGGAGTTGGATTTGTAAATTCTGACCACTCCTTCATAACATGGTCGGGTATGAATTCGTCTCTGGCAATAGCACTCTTAATGTTTTCAGCCCAAACCGTTTGCCAAGGAACTACTTCTGCTGTTGGATGTCCTAATTGGGGGTTATTAAAAAATTTATCGGCAGTTAAGTGTACAGTAACTGTATGTTCACTTGGTTGACCTTTACGTCCAGTATAACTAGTAGCATCAAAGCCTCTCGCTAATAGTGCGTCGCCCATTGTCTGATTAACTTCCCAAGAAGCATAGCCCACGTCCTCGCCAGTGCTTTGAATCTCGTAATATGCTTCTCCGTTAGTTTTGAACATATCAGAAGGTTTCTCCGTAAACCCTAAGTCGACAAAATCTCCCTCTTTGTGCATTACGTCCCAAATCGGATCAAGAGGAGCTTCAAAGTCCAAAATATTTTGGGCTGTAGTACGAACGTAATTAACTCGTCCTTTTCCTTTTGTTGCACCTTTTTGCGATGCTCCCCTAGCATAAGTCTCCGCTGCCTCACGAGATACCGTTGTATAAGCACCTTGACCCTCACGACGAGTCTTAGTTCTTTGAGGATCTATATACTCTATATTGCCTGCTGGTGAACCATGATATTCGTATTCTGGCATTTCAGGTCGAACGCGCTCAAATTCCGACATTGACATCTGATGTGGCAGTATCGGGTCTAGAACTTTTAGTCTATAAGTATCAAAGGAGTCTTTAGAGCCAGCTTTGGTTTGCAGATATATAGAAGCTTCTGGTTCAAACCCTATTCTTTCCATTAGTTTTACGATAAGGTCTTTTTGTTTTTTGGTCATACCCTCTACATGGATGGCTATCATAGGCTCATCCTGTGCAGTTCTGAGTACCTGCACTGTTACTAGTTCGTCATACTGCGTTTTTAACATAGACTGCCATTTTTCAATCCGCTTTTTGCCTTCTGCTCTAGGAAAATGATAGGCGTTTTGTTTAAAAAGATCTTCTACTCCTGTTACCCAATGTGCGTCATCTTGCTCTATAAACCATTCCCTATTGTGATGGTGATTTATCAGTGCCTGTCGATCATAACTACCCCAGGCAGGATCATCTGTATCCACCACTTCCTTTGCCATTTCATTAGTAGCATCATTGATTTCTTTATCATTACTAACAATATCTCTAGCAGCTTTTAGTTCAGGATCAATGATCTTGTTGACGGCTTCCATGCCACCTTGCTCTAATGCTTTAGCAAGGTCAGCACCTAGATCGTCTGTACCGTCAGGTAGTTTTGTGGCATCAAAGTCTGGATGTTTTGCACCACCTTTGTAGAGGGATTGTATTCCACCGAGTTCCGCATCTGTCAATCCGTAAGGTTTAGTTTTATCTACGGTTGTTCTTGTTATCCAAGCTTGGTCAACTAACCATACTAAGTTACGGTTATCAGCATACTTACCTATATCTACCAATACTGCTATTTCCTTGTCGTACCACTTCACAACATCACCAATTACTAATTCACTTTCACCATCCCATACTTTAGTAGCTCTTACACTAAAGGCTTCCTTTGCTCTCACCAATTTAGCTTTGGCTGACACCACGTCATCGCTAAATTCAGCGAATTTGAGTTTTGCATCCTCCATACCTGCCAAATATTCAGGCTTTTGGCGCATTATTTCTAGCTTCTTACTAGCCTGTATATATTCCGTATAGGCATCACGTAATGCTGGGGGCAGGTCTGCCACAACACCATAATCTAATGGTCGCCATATGTCATAGGTAGAGATCTCAATCGCTATCCTTTTATCACGTCTATAGTTTTGATATGCAATCTCATTAGCCATTACTTCTAATGGATTGCCTTCATCATCAAAATCATCAAACCAAGAAGTCTTAATCTCACCATCATCAATACGTTCTTGTATATGCTCTAAATACCAACGTGCTATATCAGCTTCATCTATACCTGCCTCTCTAGCTATTTGATACATAGTCATATCTTTATCGTCAAATTTATCGTCAAACGCAGCCCTGTCTTGTTTATCACGAGCTGCCTTATCCATATCAGTATTGGCAATAACTTTTCGTAACATTTCGTTAGGAGCTTTGCCCAATTCGTCGAAGTGTTGAGGATTTTCTACTATTCTACGTGCCACAATATCTATTAGGTCGATCTCATTACCTACTGCAACTAAATCGTCAAAATCCTTTTGACTGGTTACGTTTACATCATTCAATGAGGTTGTTCTAATAGCATCAGGTGCGTCATCACCGTAATTCCATTTAGGTTGTGTTACGCTTTTAGCAGGTTCTGGATTAGGATCTATTTTTTCAGGCACATAACTACCATCAGTTTGTAGTTTGCCTGCTTGATCGCCTTTTACTTGAGCAGTAGCCTCAGCCGTTGTTAGTTCAGGTTGACGCATTTCTAAGGCTTGGATCTGTTCCTCCTGGGTTGCTGTTTTAGCGGTACTGGTAATATCGGCTGCTTTTACATCCGCTTGGCTTGTTGCGAATACTTGTGCCAGATCTCTATCATGTCTTTCTATAGCTTTTGTCCGTAACTTAATCCGTTCGGCATGGAATTCGGCATGAGTCTGATCGGATACACCTTCCCGAATAGATTCCCAAAATGCTTTCACACGCATTTGGTCATCGGTATTGAATTGCAACATATTACGTTGCGCATTAGCTAAAGCATCTGCGTATGCTTTATTATTAGTCGCTTTCTTTACCGTAGCTACCAAGTATTTATTGATACGTTCTGTGTATTTTTGGTGCTTTTTCATCAGCACATCATATGCTTCATCTATTGGAGCTATTACATCGTTCTCCCAATCGCCTTCACCCTTATCTTTAGCAAAATATTCGCCATATAGTTTTTGTTTAAGTTGGTGAAAATCCGCATCAGCTTTGTGTTTTAGTTCTACATTACGTAATAGCTGGGGTGCAGTATCAGGTTTCAAACCTAACTCGTTCACACTATTTTCTAAAGTATTGTATAAAGTTAGTTCCCTTTGGTTTTGTCGTTTCCATAAGTCGTCAGCCTGTAGGAACATAGACTGGATCATAATTGTTTTTATTTCTGGAGTAGTCGCATTGTTTATGTCAGCCCAAGACTCATTCAAATTCTTAAAATGCAGGTCGTATGTTATTGCTCGACCACTATCTACATCACCAACAAGTTTGAGTAATCCTCCTGCACCTTCCGCTTGTAATATAGTTGCTTGATAACCTGCCTGTGCCTCCAGATCATCTAAAAACCTCTGGTCTACATTTGCAGAAACCTCTGCTTTTACTCTAGCGACTGTTCGTGTGAAATCAGTAGCTGTAAAATCTGTTCCTAACTTATCAAATTCCTCTTGCAAACGATCCTCTAAACCATCTCGGATCAATATTCTACGTGCTGTGCCTGGTTCAA
>Ga0098061_1000359_pt1 | contig 21286 bp, 35 predicted proteins | sample 22_taG_FD_92579 | JGI IMG/M metagenome (GOLD analysis project Ga0098061, IMG submission 92579) | Marine viral communities from the Subarctic Pacific Ocean - 22_ETSP_OMZ_AT15343 metaG | ecosystem: Environmental > Aquatic > Marine > Oceanic | place: Subarctic Pacific Ocean | collected 2015-01-20
CAATGACAACTGAAGACGATTGTGTTCTTATTGGACAGAATGCTGGTACTGACCTTACTGATACAGGTGCTAACGGAACTGTTGCTATTGGTAAAGATGCTTTAAGGTCTATTACAAGTGGTGTTGGTAATGTAGCCATCGGTTGGAAAGCTATGGATGGTTTAACTGATGAAGATTTTAGTACTGCTGTTGGATTTCAAGCATTATCGGGGATTGCTGGTTCTGCTGGTCATAATGCAAATACAGCAGTTGGTTATCAAGCTGGTCTTGCTGTAAGTACAGGTACTGATAATACAGCTATTGGTATGCAAGCTTTGCTTGCTGAAGATACTGGAAATAGAAGTACAGCTATTGGAACTCAAGCATTGTATTCACAAAATAAAGATGGGAATACTAATAATACTGGGGTTGGAGTATTTGCTGGGTATCGTAATGTAACAGGTATAAATAATACTTATGTAGGTGCAAATGCTGGTCTTGGTACTGCTGGTGGAGATGTGAGTAATACTGGTAATACAGGAATCGGTTCAGATGCTTTAGCCGCTATAACAGATGGACAATATAATTCAGCCTTAGGTGTTACTACTGGTGATGCATTAACAACTGGTGATTACAATGTATTTTTAGGAGCTGGAGCTGGTGGGTCTACGCAAGATATAGACCACTCAGTTATTATTGGATATAGTGCTGGAGGCGCTGTTATGACAGGCGGTGGTGGAGCAGATGGTACAGTTGCGATAGGTAGTTTAGCTTTAAATCTTCTTACAAGTGGTGGTGGAAATATAGCGATTGGCTATGGTGCATTGAAAACTCAAACAGATGGTACTCATAATATAGCAATCGGTATGGATGCATTGGATGCCGCAAGTACTGGTGAAGACCATAATATTGCTATCGGTACAGCCGCTTTAGGAAACCTTAATAATTCAGGTGCGGTTAGAAATATAGCAATAGGAAGCTACTCTGGTGATGGTATGGGTGCATTAGCTAATGTTGATAATATATTTATCGGGTATGCGGCTGGTGGAGGTACTTGGAGTAATGCCGCGTCAAGCCACAATATAGCTATTGGTAGCTATGCAATGGATGCGGCTCAAGATGGTAATGGCGCTCAACAAAACACAGTTGTAGGTCATTCTGCTGGTACAGCTATCACTACTGGAGATAGTAATGTTTTTATGGGTTATTTAGCTGGAGACTCTATCACTACTGGTTATCAAAATGTTTTAATAGGGTCTGGTAGTGATTGTAATATTGTTGGAGGTCTTAATCAAGTAGCTATAGGTTATGGTACAGCTGGTCAAGGTAATAACAGTGCAGTGTTCGGTAATTCTTCTATATCAGCAACTCATGTACAGGTTGATTGGACAGTTGATTCTGATAGAAGAATTAAAAAAGATATAGAGGATAGTGATATAGGTTTATCATTTATAAATGCTTTACAGACAAGAAAGTTTAGAAAAAAACATCCATCAGAATGGGATTCTGAAATATTAGACGAGAGGTATAAAAAAGGCGGTGTTAATTATGATGATGAAAAAGATGAAATAATCAAAGATGAATTTGATGATGAAAAAGTATGGAATGGTTTAATTGCTCAAGAAGTTAAATCAGCAATGGATAGTACTGGCGAATCTTTTAGCGGATGGTCTGAAAACTATAAAGGTAAACAAGGTGTTCAGTATTCAACTATGGTAATACCATTAATTAAAGCAGTACAGGAACTTTCCGCAAAAGTGGAAGCATTAGAAAACAAATAACAGGAGAATATAATGGATTGGAGTAAATACAGTTCGTTGAAATCTAGCAAACTAGCCGATAAAATAAATGCGCGTTAAGTGGTCCACAAAAGAATGGCGCAAAGAGATAGTGAAAGAAGAAGTTAGCTATCGAGCAGAAGTTTCTGCACATAAAATATTAGTCCGACCCGCAGAACCTGCAAAGCCTGCATTGTATCAATTTGGTCATAGTAAAACTGCAACCTTGGTAAAACCCGCAGTAGCTGAAAAAAAGGCAGTATATGAAGATGTTTCATACCAACCTGCCAGGAATTCAAAACCACCTGTATATGAAATGCTGCACAAAAATTTAGAGTTTGATGTAGACGAAAAAGATCTACTAGGAGAGAAAGATAGTGAATACATCAACGTAGGCTCACCACCTAAACAATATTTCGTTCCAAAGAACGCAACATATTATACCCCGGAATAAACACCTAATTAAGGGAGTAACATGAAATTAGGTCAAGTAGTAAGTTCAATTAGCGCATTAAATAATCTCGCTAGTGAAAAAATGAAAGCAAAACAAGCGTATCGTGTTTCTCGTGTGCTGATGGAAGCAAATGGTCATCTAGACTCATTTAACAGTGCTAGAGACAAAGCTATAGAGAAATATGGTGAGAAAAATGATGACGGCAATATAGCCGTAGATCAAAAGTCTAAAGGCTTTAAAAAGTTTACGGATGAACTCAATGCCTTGTTTGATGAAGAAATCGAAATGAAGTTTAATAAAATTAAACTGAAAGAGATCGGCAATCTCGAAGTATCTGTCGCAGATATGGTTGCTTTAGATTGGTTGATTGACGATTAATGCTTATCAGGCGTAATGGAAAAGTACGGCTGTACCTTAACGCTACGCCTGGTGCTACCCGCAAAGATTCCGAATCTGTAGAATATCCCAAAAGTAAAAAATACTTCGTATGGAGTGATGGTGAAGTTGTAAAACGTACCGATAGCTTAAAAACAGCAGAAGAAACATTTAGCAGTGAATCTGGTGTAGACGGAAGAATGAAAATAGGAAAGACGAATGTTAAGGAATTAGTATGAAACTACATCATGGGTTAATCGGATATCTACGAAGCAATGCTTGGTTAGATCACTGGAGTTCTGTCCATATTGCAGCAGGACTTTTCATAGCAAAAGTAGCTTTATGGTTTGGTGCATCAGATTTTTGGGCGGTAATGTGGGTAGCTATCATTGGATTGCTTTGGGAAATATATGAATATATTGTTGAGGGTACAGAAGAAGTATATGGAACAAAGGCAAAGTGGAGAAACAATACAATATCAGATTTAATTGTAGAGATTGGTGCTGCTTGGTGGATGGTATTGTAAATGGCAAAGATAGATGATAATCTGAATGTTACTATTAACATTCGTTGGTTAGTTCAGTTAATAGCGATTATTGGCTCTGGGGTAATGGCTTGGTTTACTCTAAAGTCTGATATTGCTGAACTTAAAATTAATTATGAAGCGATAGACAAACGACTCCAGGTAATAGAGAATTCACGAAATGCGGAACTAGAAGAGATAAACAAAAGTTTACTTCAGAAGATGTTTAAGAAAGAAAAATAAATTTTAATATAAATGGGAACAATATATGGCAGAAATGTATGCGGAATATGGCGTAATAGGCGTTGTAGTAGTATTATTCTCAGGAATGCTGTATTGGTTTAGGGGATTTGTAGAAAGACTTGTAAATAATAAATTAGAAGATTTAGAAAATGAGATTCAGCAAAATCGAGAAATAACCATCAAGCTTATAGATAGATGGAATAAGGAAGCTACTAAAGCCGATAGAAGGCATGAATCGGTAATAGAAAACGCTGAACGCAGACACGAAAAACTTACATTTGAGTTACGAACTCAAAGTGAAGTGTTAAATTATTTAAAAGGAAAGTTGGACAAAACATAGTGGATAGTATAAAAACAGTTGGAGTTAATTTTTTTAGTTATGGAGTATGGTTAGTTGACGCTATACCATTTGTACTACAAACCGCAATCGGTTTATTAACAATAATTTACTTAACCCTCAAAATAAAAAAACTAAAGGAATAATAATGGAATGGTTAAACTGGTCTAACTTTGCATATTTTATGGTATTAATGCTAACCTTGGTAGGCACTATCGTTGGTACAAAATATCGTTTACTTGTAAAGGAATTAAAAGATATTGCTCAAGCGTACAAAGAAGCAATGAAAGATGGTAAGCTTTCTGAAAAAGAAAAGGAAAAATTGGCAAAAGAGTCAATGGATGTAGTTATGGCAGCCGTTAGACTTGTTTGGAAATTCTAATTTCAGTTACTTTGTCGCCATTTATTGTATATGTAGATGGTTGATTCTAATCAGATTCAGAGATTAATTGCCCGAGTGCTTCGGAAGATGGATATGTATTCACCCGAAGCCGTGGAGTTAGTCTACAGAACAGGGTTAGTCGAGAGCAACTACAGATATATACGACAGATTAAAGGCCCAGCGCGTGGCTTCTACCAGGTGGAAAGTGGAATGTCGTGTTGTATGGATATCTGTATAAACTATCTTCGGTTTAGAAAAAAACTGTTAAAGATAGTCAGCGACATTTGTCATTTAGATGAAAGGTACTTCCTAGATCCAAAAGAAGACGAATGGTCTGACATTCTTGAATCTTCAATTGTAGCAGGTATTGTAATGTGTCGATTAAAGTACAGAAGATCTAAAGGAGCGATCCCTAAAGATATAGAATTACAGGCTAAGTATTGGAAAGATAATTACAACACTTATCTTGGTGCAGGTACTATTGAAAAATTTATAAAGACAGTAAAAAATGGATAATGTGCATGAAGTTATGGAATCATTGTTAAACACAATGGAACTATTAAAAAAGATAGAAAAAGACATTAGGAATACACCACCTGAAAATATGACAAGAGAACAAGAAGCAAAATTAGATGCCTTATTGGATATCATTAATGATGTCGTAATTCCTGATGTGCATTTTTTACCTGCTTATCAACTTATAGGAGAAGCATAATGGCATCAAAATTTGAAGCATATTGTAATAGTACTACAGATTTAAAGTCAATATTAAGTACAGTTGACTCTTACGATAGAAAAAAAGTGTTGCCACCAACCTGGGAATTAAGTTCAGGATCACTGTATTATTTAAACAATAGCGGATTTTGCTCAGTTCTTTTTCGTAATGGAAAAGATTTAGGAGCAGCACAAAGTTCAACACCATCTTCAGATGATCAGTATTATTATAATAGTGCAGAAGATAGAATTGAATACTATAAAGGTTCTACTACTGCAAGTGCATTAAACGGAGATGTTTGGGAGTCTGGTGAGGATTGGATCACACTAAAGAATAGAGTGTGTTCAGAACAAGCTGACAGAATAAGAAGTTATATAAATCGTCCTATATTGAAGCGTAAAAACTCAGTATATCAAGGAGCGTCAGAACGTGACTATGATTGGATAGTAGTTCGTTGCAATGCAGCCCTTGCTGTAGCTGATCTTATATATTCAATTGACCCAGAAAAAGCTAGTGAGATAGAAGATAGAATTACAAATGAACAGAAAACAGGTTTACTAGATAAGCTAAAGTCAAAAGAATATGCTTTATGGAACGAGACAACTCATCGTTCTGAAGATGGTGTAATTACTTATATTAGTTATAACGGCTCTTCTACAGGGTTTATTTCAGACTTAAAAATGGAATCTAGACCAAACGTATTATATGATGATGTGCGTGCGGTAATTTCTCAAGGCGGTACTTTTACAGTAGGAACTGCGAATACAACTGTAAAGTATGATATTTATGTAGCGAATGACGATGGTCTAAAACAGGAAAAGGTAGTTGACGGAGAGTTAATGAATGGAAGTTATCAAGCTTTTGCATACAATGGATATATAAGATGGTCCCCTGGAGTTTTTACGACCGGAGACGAATTTTCAATTGTCTTTCAATCGGATGAAATCGCAATTGGAAATGTAAAGAGTGGACAAATATATAGATGATAACATTCGTTGATTCTTTAAAAGAGAATGTATTAGATCCATTAGAAAAATTATTAAGAGAAGAATTCTCTCTCCCTATTCATTACGACCGAGATTTTGCTATTAGAGGAAGCAGTTGGTTTAATTTACTTCCCTTAAGTGATAATTTGCTTGATAGAAGAGCAAGTGGAGAGATACGGGACTTTAGTATTACAATACAATATATACGGGCAGCTTCGGGAGAATTTCAACGACATACTCATATAAATACGATTAGTCCAACTTTAGAAAGGTTGAAACGTTTAATAGCAAATAATAGTGACTACAGTCCAAGCGATGTATATAAATGGCACAACGCTAGATGTAGTGCGGTTTCATATAACGAAAGTATGTCATCTGACTTCCTAATAGTTGAAGCCACATTTATTTGTTCAGTGGAAGAAGTGTTCACGTAAACTATTTTGGTAATAATAGATGAAAGTTAAAGCAATAAAACCTATCCCACCATCAGATTCATATAAGGGATTAGAGCCTGAAGACTGGAGAAATTTAAATGCCGGTCTAGAAGTCGATTTAAAAGAGATTCCACCGCAGGCTAAAGAATATTTTAAAAAAGAAAAAAAGAAGGATAAAAAATAATGGCATATCAAGGAGCCGCATATAGTCCAAAGCAACTTCAGCTTGCTTTTAAAGCAGAAAGTACAATAGGTACAGGCATTGTATCATCAATGCAGAGAATAGATGTTGATTCAGTTGAAATGCCGGGGTTAAACCCATTACAGGTATTTGATATGCGTCAAGGAGATGGTAGGGTTTTACAAACAGCAGATGCATATATTGATGAAGATTTACAATTAAAAGAAATTAGTTTTTCAGGAACAGCAGATTCTACATCATTACCATTATTGCTACAGAATATTACAAATTCTGCTCAACGAGCCGCATCTAGTAACAGTGTTCCGGCAGCATATGTAGTTCCTGACTCCTTCCAACCTTCTACAATATTAAATGGTGCAAGTGGTAGTAGTATTATTAATACTTGTACTGTGGCAATATTATCACCTTCTAGTGGTGCAGATATTTATTTTCCAGGTTGTCGGTTAACTAGCTTACAAATTTCGGGTGATATGGGTACAGAAAATGGAAGAGTTAAAGTTTCCGGTTCTTTTTCTACCGCATTTACCGCAGTAACAGGGCAAGATATCTCAAGCCCTGCTGCTTGGGGAACAGCAAAATATTATATGCACAGTTTCTCTAATGCACAAGTAGCCGGTGTTTCAGATTGTATGATGCAGAGTTTTTCTATAAACATTGAAAATCCTGTACAATACTTAGGGTTTGTTACAGAAAGTTCCAAAAGAGAACCTCAAGCTATAGCTATGGCTATCCCTGAATTATCTTGTTCAATAGATGCAACAATGAAATATGATGATAATACAGATAACCTTGATGCAATATTTGCGGCAGGAACCGCAGTTACAAATCAATTAGCAAATCATGGAACTTGGCATACTGCAACTAGTTTTGGCTTTTATTCAAAAAAATCTTATATAACCTCTCTCGGATTCAGCGAAGCAGGCGCACAAATGGTTGATGTTTCATTAAAATGTGCAGCTGATGCAAGCGGATCTGCCCCGGACGATTCACTCTTTGAAATTATAGCATAATATGAAAATAAAAACCCCTCATGGGCAGTTTACTGTTCGTGACCTTACCTTCAAGGATAGAAGGGATCTTCATAAGTTAGAAGTTAAATCTTTTAAAGGTACAGAAATTGATATTGAAAAATATTATGATGTACTTGAATGGTGTATGAATTTTGCCTTTGAAGACCCAGAGAAAGAATTAGGTAAATTTGATGACAATCAAATAGATGAAATTCTTTCTACAATCTATTCTGAATACAAAGGTTTGAATAAAAAAAAATCTTAAAAGCTAGATTAAGTACTTGGTATAGTTTTTTTGGTATACCTGAGTCTTCAATCCCTAGTGAATTTCCTTATAAAGCTAAATCTCCAACTTTACACAAGGTAATTACATATACTGAAGATGAATTATGGCGAGAGGTAGACAGAGTATTAGTTGAAGATAGAGAAAAGAAATTCTCTCCTGGTCAGCAATTATATTACAATATGCCTTTCTGTAGTTCACCATATTCTTTTTTTACAAATGACATTAACATTTATTTAGAAGAATATATGTATTCCAAAGAATTTAATATTCCTTTAGCAAGATGTATGGATGAAGCTTCTTATGAGAAATTAGTCATCTTTTCCGCTATAAATGAGGAATTAACCGCTTGTAAAAATCGTAAAAGAAAAATGGATCAAGATGCCACAGGAACATAAATTTATATTAGAAATCCGAAGCAAGGGATTTGAAGAAACCAAAAAGAAAACAAATGCAGTAGAAGGTTCTATAAAGGCTCTTCGTCAGCAAGTTAGTAAACATAAGAGTGCATTAGATGGTGCAAGAGTAGGTACTGATAGATTTAGGGATGCTGAAAAAAGGCTTGAGCAAAGTACCAAACAATTAGATAAAGCACTAAAAAGAGTTACCGGTAAAGTAGCAGGATATAATGCTTCGGCTAAAAGTATGCGGGGAGTTACATCTGGATTAAGACGCTCAATCGGTGCATTTAGAAATAACTTACTATTAATAAGCTTTACATTTGGTGCAGTTATTGCATCTATATCAAAGTTTGTAAAAGCTGCTAGACAATTTGAAGATGTAAAGACAAGGTTAGTAGGGTTAACCGGATCTGTAAAAGGCGCAGAAAAAGCTTTTAATAAATTTAATCAAGTAGCGGCAACCACACCATTTTCTCTTGCTGATGTAGTAGAAGCCGGAGCGCAATTACAAGCATTTGGGGGAGATGCTGAAGATTTAATTAAAACTGTAACTGACTTAGCTGCATTCATGGGAACTACTGCTACAGAAGCAGCAAATGCATTCGGTAGAGCCTTGTCGGGTCCAGGTGCGGCTGACGTACTCAGAGAGCGCGGCATCTTAAATATGGTAAAGATGACCCAAGGTATTTCAGACTTATCTAAGACTACGTTACCAGAATTTAGAGAAGCACTAATCAAGACAATGCAAGACCCTGCAATTGGTATCGCAGGTAGTACAGATAGACTAAGTAAAACATTTACTGGGGCTATGAGTAATATGGGTGACTCTGCATTAAGAGCATCAGCATCCTTTGGAGAACTACTTATTAAAGTATTAAAACTGCAAGATAAAGTAGCATTCTTAAAAGATACATTTGATTTCTTAGGGAAAGGTATTCAAGATCTAGTAGATACTCCCGTTGAATCCTTAAAGCGTAAGTTTGATGAGTTAGGTTGGAGTACTGATTCTCTAGAAGGTCGTTTTAACGATTTAAAGGGCGCGCAAAATGATTTAGACTTTGAAAAACAAGTTAGTGATGTAGAAGATATGGCTTTTGAATTTAGAGAATTTGATTTTATAGTACAAAATTTTGAAAGAACTCTTGGATTTATGAATTCATCTAGTCGTGAATTTACCGGCACTTGGCAAGACTTGGAAGAAGGTATTGAAGGTGCAATGTCTAGCTTAAGACAAAGCACGACTAATGCAATTGCTGAAGGAGATTTAGAAACAGCAAACGCATATACCAATCAAATACTTAAGCTAAAAGAGGTTTTAGAAGGCTTCAGCGGTAAAGGTACTGAGGTTGATGCTAAATTAACATGGAAAAAAGGAAAGTCTACCGGAAGAGGATTTAGAATGATACCTAAAATGGTAGTTCCTGTTGAGTTTGATTTTGATCCAGATATGGTTGATAATATGTTTGTTGATGATGAATTTTCTAAAAAAACATTTAAAGAAATGGGGAAACAGTCTAAAGAAGCAATGAAGCAACAAGCTAATATGGAAGCAGAAATGGCTCAGAGATTGTTGGATTTTGAAGATTTTAAAAGAAAGCTAGGTAAATCGACTCTCGAAAAAGCTATAATGAACCTTGAAAAAGAGCGTAATGAAAAAATAGCAGCTGCTCAACTGATGATTGACGATGAAGAAGTTAAGAATGCAAAAATACTTGAAATTAAAGAAAAATATAGCGAAGCAATTAATGCGCTAGAAGATGATGATGCCGAGAAATCAAAACAGAGAAGAGAGGAAATACATCGAATGTTGCTTGCTCAATTTGAAGCAATGACTTCTAGTTTTCAAGCTAATCTAGATGCAAGAGTAAAAGCAGAGGTATCTACCTTAAAAGAATCAGAACAATATAAGAATGCGGATACGGAAAGACGTAAAGATATGGAACGTGAAGTCCGTAAACAATTTCAAAAAGAACAAATGTTGTTATTTAGATTTGATCAATCCGCTGCTATCGCAAGTATTGGGATGGACACTTCAAAAGCAATAATGAAAGCAGTAGCATTAATGCCACCATCAGGTGGATTTATGACCCCAATGATTGCAACAATGGGTGCAATGCAAGCCGGAGCAGTATTGGCGCAAAAACCACCGGCATTTGCTAAAGGTGGAGATTTTATTACAAGCGGACCACAAATGATATTAGTGGGTGACAATGTGTCAGGAAGGGAAAGAGTAACAATTTCTCCAAGTGAACAAAATCCATCTTTATCGCATGGTGGTAGTGTAACTGTTAACATATCTGGCAATGTAATGAGTGAAAATTATACAAGAGATCAAATTATACCGCAGATTAAGGATGCATTAAGGTTTGATCTAGCTTGAGCCTAACACTCCCATCATCATATTCTGCTGCTGTAAGTAAACCAAGTATAAAAGAAAATTGGCTTATTCAATTAGGCTATAACGACTTTCCTACAAACACTAATCATTTTGTTGGTTTATCATTTTATGATACTGAGGTAAGCAGTGAGCCATATTATGGAGCAGTAACCGGTAATTTATCTATTAGAACTTCCATAGATCTTGCAAATAGTAAAGCATCTACTGGAAATATTACTATTACTGTAGCAAACTTTGAATATTTAGATTCAGATTTTTCAGTAGAATTATTATCGGGAACGAGAACATATATTAACAGAGCAGTTAAAATTTATTCACAAATAGACGATGAATCAACGTTATCTAACTGCTTACAAATATACGAAGGTCGATTAGTTGATATATCTAGTACAGATAAAACTGTTACATTAAAAATAATTGAGAAACAACCTTGGGATTATATATCAATACCGAACGTTAAAACAAGCACCTCTAAAAGATATTTCCCTGTGGCATATGGTTCTTTTGATAACTCTACGGCATCTACTATAAGTTCTCCTGACTTCTGTACAAATAAATCCTTATTTCCCCTTCCTGTGGATAGTTTTGGTGTAAGAGATGTTTATGCATTACTTCCTCACAGCTCAAGTGTAACAGATGGAAAGTTATTTTACTATGAATCTGCTTTAGATAAGTTTATCCCAATATATGATGATGACTATTATCAAACTTCTGTAGCATACGAAGGCGGATATGCTTCTAGAAATAAGAGTACGCTAAAAAGAGCAGTAAAATATAGACCAACTACAGAAGGGAGTGGAAACGACTGGACAGATTCTGAAAAGTCTTACGATGGCTCGACTTCAGGTTCTGACTATTCCACTTACCAACGATCTACATCTATGTCAAATAATGATACAAATAATCACAAAGATCAATTAATATTAAATGTTCCTAACATTGATCATAGTTGTAATGAGTTTAAGCAAAAGATTAATTATAGTTTTATTTATAGTGCTACAGGGACTCCACACGCTAATTCATATATAAAAATTGTTGATCAAACATATGGTGTTGATACAGCATTATCGACTAGAACTACTCCTGGCACAACCGCGCAATCTACTAGTTCTTATCAAGCATACACAGAGAATGGTCAACTACCAAGTTCTATTATTTGGGAATTAGAGACTAATGGTGTTACAGTAATGGGTTATTCAGCTACAGTTATTGGTACAGGTAAAATATGGGACGTAGAATGTGCATCAGAACACCAAGTAAGTGCTAGTCAAAAAGGTTCAGAAGGAAAACACGTAGAACTTCTGTATTCAGGTGCAGATGGATTAACAAATTCTTTTAATGGTGGATCGGGTGTTGCTGATACAGGATTAGAAGCGCATAGAGATTTATTAAAAAGATTTACAGATTATGACGATACAGATGCTAATATATTTAATTATGCATCTAACCTTGATGTGAAAGCAGCAAGGATTACTTCTGCATGGAATATCAGATGGTGGGCCTTAGAACCAACTGAGCTAAAAACAATCCTAGAGCGCATTCAATATGAGTTTTGTTTTATATGGAAATGGAGACATGATGGAACTGGATCTGTATGGTATGTAAAAGATTCGTATTCTTCAGGCGATATTGCAGAAACATTAAGTTCTGATGATATAGATAATATAAAAGTATCCACTACTCCCTTTAGCGAATTATTAACAAAAATGGAAATTAATTACGAAAAACATCCTGCGGACGACAGTAGATATTTAAACTCTATAACCGCAGTTGATGATGAAAATGAATATCGAGAAAAATGGTATGGTTCCCAAGGTACAAAAGAAAATATAGCACAAGTTGATTTGGAAATGAATGTTAACAAGCCAGGACAAACTAACCCTGGCGATGGTGATCCAAATGATGGATTTTCTAATTATTATATGAATATTTTTGGAACAATTAAAACACAAGTTTCAGTAGATATAATCAATCATAACAAAGGATATAAACTTGAGACAGGAGATATTGTTGCATTCGATAATAGTAATACTCCTATGAAACCATTTGGTGGTTCTTGGTCAAACAAATATTATATGATAACAAATTTAGTTAGATCACCTGGGAAAATATCTATTGATTGTAGAGAGGTGAATGTATAATGGCTAAATCATTTTTTTACCCCGTAAGTGAATCGATCAGTGTTGCGGATGGCTCTAGAACTGATACTTCTAATGGCAGTACGTTATATTCTTTTAATGATGGCTCTAGCAGCAACGTAACTAGCGAATGGCACTTAACGAACAATAACATTGGACACTCCTCAGATGGCTTTGGTTCAAATGAAATAGTTAGATTTGACTTAGGTGGAAATGTTGGTGGTGGAACAACTCATGTAGCTGTATATCATTCAGGTGGGACATCTTCTGATATTGAAATTTATTATGGAGTATCTAACGATAATGGAACAGATATGGGTGATAGTACTAATATGCCTATTACTACATCGCCAACAATGTCTTCCACATATAATAAAGGATGGAATTTGAGATCATTTAGTTCTGTAAGCAGAAGATATTGGTTCATTAGATCAACACAAAATTTTTTTAACCCTAATGAAGTAATGCTTTGTAGACAATATGAGTTTGAGATTGAACCTGAGTTATCTCAAAAACAAAATTATACATTTGGAGAGCAATCAAACACTTCCTGGAATGGAAAGAAATATATAAATAAAGTACATGAACAAAGGCGAACATGGAATTGGACTTGGAGAAGCGCGTCTGCTACTACGAAATCTTCCTTAGAAGGAATAATTGATATTGTTCAAGATTATAAAAAGTTTATTTACTATGACGATTCAGAATATCATTATGTGAGACTAATGCAAGAACCAACATTTACAGAAATCGCCAACAATATATTTGATATACAAATAAAATTAGAAGAACAGTTATCATAATGGGTAGCTTTATATATGATAATACAGATTTTCAAGACATTCAGACGAGTGCTATATCTCCAGGATATATAAGTAGTGACACATTTACATCTGTAGCTGATTGGTCCGACTACGAAAGAGTTAACGATGGGTTTGATGATTCCTATGCAGAATCTACATCACTTACTTACCTTGGATTAAGATTTGACTTAGGATCAAGTAAGGAACATAATTGTTTCGCAGTATATTTTGACTTAACTCAAACATTTACCGCAAAAATATTTACATCGGATAATAGTTCATCATCATGGACACAAAGAGCGGCTGTAAATGAAAGACCTTTTGATTGGTATATATTTGATTATGATTCAGATGTAACTGCAAGATATATATGTTTTCATTTTCAACCATTAACTAGTGGGAATAGACAAGTAAAAATGTATGAAGGATTTGCGGGTAAGAAATACACCTTTGATCATAAACCAGATTTAAGTACAAAAGAGTCTAGTTCTTTTGGTACAGATATAATCACATCTACCGGTGGAGTTAATCATCTATTTAAACAACACAGTAAACAAAAAACTTGGAATCTTAGTTGGTCTAATATTGGTAGTACGATGAAAACAGAACTTGAAAGCCTTCAAAGTAGTGTTTCTACTATGAGGTCTTTCATTTATGATGATGGTACTACAAGGAATTGGGTTCGATTAAGTAAACCAATAAATTTTACAGAAATATCCTATGGTAGATATCAAACATCTGTACAATTAATTGAAAGTGTAGCCTAAAACAATAAGTTAAAAATGATTGGAAATAATTTTTTTAACATCATCAGCTAATATTTCAGCTAACTCTATCTTATCTTTATTCTTATAAGCCACATAACTCTTTTCGGTAATCGCAACGTTAGAATGTCCATACAGTTTTTTAGCCTTAATAAGGCTTCCTGTTAATTCTACAATCCTTTGTCCCGATAAACGTCTAATATCATGTACTGTAAATGAAACACCGCTAATAGCTGATATTTTTTTAACAACATTAATAATATGTCTATCTGTAAAAGGAACGGGTCTATTTCTTGTTTTACCATATATTTCTTCGGGTGGATCTTCATCTCTCCATTTTCGTAAAATGGCTATGCCTAAAGCAGTAATTGGAAGATAGCTAGGTTTGATGCCATATTGAGATTTTTCTTTAATTATAATAGCTTTTTCGTCCCAATAAACATCATCCCAAGTAAAACCACAATCATATACTTTACCATCTGCCATCTTTTTATCATTTTTACCACATATCTCACTTAACCGCATACCTGTTAATACCATTAAAATAAAAACCTCTTTATAATACATTGGTATTTGTTTAGATGTTAAAATATCTACAACTTCTTGATCACTCCAAGCTTTCTTAACTCTTACGTACTCCGTTATAGTAATAAAATCATCTTTAGTAATAGGAGATTTATTAATCATTCCTTTCGTTACCGCTCTATCAAAAACAGTCTTACCTCTACTTAGATAGTTATTGATTGTAGTTTGACTGTTTCCTTTTTTCTCTTGATCTGCAATAAATATGTTTATACCTGTTTGTTTATTTATTGTAAGAGTATTAATAGCTGAAACAGGAGTCTTTTCACCATATGCATCTTTAAATGCTTTAAAAATAAGCTTATAATGAGTATCTGTCTTTTTGCTTGAACGTTTACTATAGTTTTCATAATGCCATTCAAATATATCTCCAATAGTCATATTTGTATTTATACCTAAAAGCTTATTAATCTGTCCATTATCAAAACCTGAAGAAGCTAGTGCTTCTGTTTTTACCCATATTTTATATACCGCTTCAGCTTCCGGTTTGTTTTTAAAACGCTTTTTTTGTTGTTTTTTGGTTAAAGGGTTAACCCATTGAACAAGCCACCTGTTATAACCTTTTTCTTTACTTAATGTTGCCATAATAACCTCTCTTTCATAACAAAAATATTACTTTTTATGTTATAATGCAAGAAAATATGTTGACAAAATTATATTACAATCGTAAACTGATGTCATGGTATACAACCTATCAACCTCGGCTAAATATCAAAAACTATTAAATTATCTTCGGGAAGAACAGTTAAGTTTGCGTTACTTATCTAGCAGCATAAACATTTCGCCATCTTTACTAAGTTTAATGATGCATGGTAAAAGAACATTTCAAGAAAGACATAAGATTAAAATAGTTAATTTTTTAGGAATACCAAGAAAAGAAATATTTAATGACTAGTGTAATAATTATATCAACCAATTTAAAATCTCTTGATGAAGCACCCACGCTATATATATCTGAACAATACATAAGGGGCAAACTCGGTACATCATAGTACATCTGTGATATGCCAAACCCTCTCTACCTACCAACTGATGTTTGCCCCTTGTTAATTCATATTGACTCAGAAGTGAACAGAATTAAGTTTCGTCAAAAGATTGAAAAATTATTAAATCGCCACTCGATCAAAACAAAACATTTTGTATCAAAAAACCCTAAAGCAGATTTAGGGCTACACTCTCGTTTTGAAACTTCTGAACAAGCTACAAAGTTTGTTACAAAAGTTATTGAAGTGGCAATGCGAGATGGATATGAAGTTGACAAGTGACTTATACCATTTCTTAATCTACAACCTAAAGAGATATTGGCGGGAAACAACCATTGCTATAATGGCAATGACCCACCTCCTACGCAACTAATAGATAATGTTAGTTTTTGTAGTATTCTCAAATTAAACAGAAAGGAAATATGTATGGAAAACAGTTTCTTACCTGAAAATTATGAAATGCCCGTTGGAAAATCTGGCGGTTCATACTTCAGTTTAGAAGACGGAGCAAATGTAATTCGTTTTCTTGATCAAGTAAAAGTTGGATATGAATGGTGGGAAGAACGAGATGGCTCAAATAGACCTAATAGAGTTAAGGTAAAAGATGATGTGCCAGAAGCCTATAAAAAGGAAGCTAAACATTTTTGGGCAAATGTTATAGCAGTTGAAGGTGAAATATACGTTTGGAGTTTCACTCAGAAATCTATTCAGCAACCTGTAAATGATCTTTGTAGAAATAAGCAATGGGGTGACCCTAAAGGTTATGATATAACTATCACAAAATCAGGAAAAGGACTAGAGACTAATTATACAGTTATGCCTAATCCTAAATCTACAGTTGATAAGGAAGTAAAAGCTGAGTATAAAAAATGGTGCGATGAAAACGATGTTGATGCGTTAGTATATACATCAGAATCAACAAATGATGATGACTTGCCATTCTAAATGACTAGTAAAGCAAAAGCCAAAGGTTACGGATTTGAACGAGAATTAGTTGAACAACTAAAATTATTTAATTGTGAGTCGGTTATGCGTGCCTTTGGCTCTGATGGTAGAAGCTTTAATGAAGCCCCTGATATAGATGTTAAAGCAACTACACATAGTATAACATTAAAGATCCAAGCAAAGCGGAGAAAAGCTTTGCCAAAATTTCTACAACCAGGAAATGCAAATGTAGTTGCTATCCGAGAAGATCGTGGTAGGACATATTATATATTAGAACAAAGTTTCTTTTTTCAGTGTCTAGCTATGGCGAGTAATAAAAAGGCTAAATAATGCGTTTCGGGGAAATAAGGTAGTGCCAACCTCTTACTCGCCAAAGTTAGCCGGTGAAAAAACTGGAAAGCATTGTTATGAATGCGACACGGAAATGGTGTACGAAGAAATGCAACACTCAACTATTATAGACGACTCAGTAATTATAATCATATGCCCTGAGTGTTCTTATATATTAGACCAAGGAGAAATAAATGTATAGACCAAATGCTGAATCTTTTTTATCCACAACAAAAGGTAAGCTTGATATAACAATGATGACATCAAGCACTGTAATTACATTAATAAAAATATTGAGATCGGTAATGAAATTTATTCCTACGGATCACAGAAAAGAAGTGTCAAAAATACTTAAATATTCTAAAGAATGTCAAGTAGCTACGTTTAAAAGAGCAGATAAAAGCGGTGGTATAGCATGAGCGAATATGCCGGAGAGAGATATAATAAGTGTAAGAAAAAGTATCCCAAAACTATGGATAAATGGCATTCAATAGAAGGTGATATGTTGTCGCTATTTTGCAAGAAACAACTTGATTATGGTCCGAACAATATTGCGATGGGTGGTAATGATGAATTGGCTTTGCTTGGGATTGCTATACGAATGAATGACAAGGTGCAACGATTGTTAACTTTGTTGTCTAGTAAGGAAAAACCAAATAACGAGTCAATTGAAGATACGTTCCAGGATCTTGGAAACTATGCGATTATGGCTCAAATATTAAGAAGTGGAGAGTGGGGAAAATGACTGACATATATTTAAAACAAGATGTGTATAAAGCAAAAAAAGATTTTGATCGTGACGAGGAGAAACGATTAGCCAAGGAACTGCAAAGAACAATAACAAAACCACATAATGATAAGCTTTGTGCAGAACTTACTATAAAAGGTTCAAAAGAAATTATTGAAACAGTAACAAAATATAATAATGGAAAGATTACTTCGAAAGAATGTGGAAACAATGTTGGATTTATTATGATGTTAGCGATGAAGCATTATGCCGAAGAAGTGCAACTAACTTAATCTTGGGAGTCATACTATCTTACAATCCACAACCCAATTAAAAACAGGAAAGGATCTTTTTTGTTATGTGGGGGTGGGTATGCGAAGTATCTCCTTGGTTGGCTACCATCCCGACTCCCAAGAAATTTTTACAATTAATCGAGGAGCCAAGCAACGAAAATCTAGAAAAAAACGTATAAATGATTGGCTAAAGAAAAATGGTCGCACGGCTAAACAAATCAAAAAGAGAAAGGAAAAAAATGATAGTAATAGCAGATTTTATTCTTGAATTTTTTGTATTTGCATTATCAGTACTGTTTTTAGGGATTGGTTTATTCATTATATATATAGTAATTAGCACAATATGGCAAAGATACGTTCATTAAAAACACATTTAATTAGAATTGCCGGTGGTTATGGTGGCTTTATTGAGAGATTTGGGCTAGACCCATGGGAGCCACTACCCCGACAACCCCGAAACAAACCATGCATCTGTAGATCGGACATTAAACATAAAAAATGTTGCGGTTCTCCACATACCAGAGGTACTAATATTGAAGTCAAAGGACATAATTTGCCTTAAAAACGATCAACTATCATGTTGATTGGCAAAACTATAAAGCTTGAAAAGCCGGAACAGTCTATCTGTAGAAAGATTGCTAGTCTAAGGTACAGTAATGCCAGAAAAAAAGGCATTTATAATAAAAAAATTGGTAAACAAAGCAATGAAATGACTGACCTAGAAGGTTTTGCTGGTGAATTGGCATTTTGTAAAGGGTTTAATTTATTTCCTGACTTTACAGTATGGACTAGAGGTACAGAAACAGATAAAGGCGATGCAAAGCTTCCGTGCGGATTAACAGTGGATGTAAAAACGACAGTATATCCTACCGGAAGGCTAACTGCTGCATTATGGAAAAATGAAACAGTGGACTTATTTGCATTAATGACCGGAAATTTTCCGGAATATACATTTAGAGGTTTATTAGAACGAAAAAATTTAATGAGAAAAGAAATGATAGGCGACCTTGGTAGAGGCCCACTCTATATGGCTGATCAATCAATATTAAAATCATTACCACAAATATTATTACCACCTATTTAATGTGGATACTACCAAAACAATTAATCACCTCTCCCTTTGTACCGGATACGAAGGCATTGGTAGAGGACTCCGAAAAATTTTCCCAAATGTGCGAGAAATCGCTTTTGTCGAAATCGAAGCCTTCGCTCAAGCGAACTTGGCATCAAAGATTGAAGAAGGTGAAATACATCCAACACCTATTTACTCGAACCTTAAAACCTTCCCATTCAAATACTTTCTTGGAAAAGTGGATATCCTCTCTGCCGGATTCCCGTGTCAACCCTTTAGTGCTGCCGGAAGACGACAATCAACGGATGATCCGAGACATTTATACCCATATATCGCTGAAGGAATCTCACAGTGCAGACCAACTTACGTTGTTCTCGAAAATGTCGAAGGAATCATCTCAAGTAAAACCGCAGACGGAGAATCGGTACTCAAATATGTCCTCGGAGACCTGGAAGAAAGAGGTTATATCACATCGTGGGGAATATTCTCAGCGGTTGAAGTTGGTGCGCCCCATCAACGAAAACGAGTCTTTATCATGGCCCACCGCCAGGAATAGTGATGCGGAAGGCGGTAGGATAGAAACAGAAATGAGTGAAAAAGGATTTAGATCAAAGCGACATAAATCTGATCAATATTTTGGTGCAAAGTTAAGAGATGCAGTGGAACACCATGAAGAAAAGAACTGGCCCACACCGACATTAGCTGAATCAAGTGGTGGAAAAAGAACTAAACAAATAAAAGAAGGTAAGTGGCACAATATACAATTAAGAGAAGCTATTGATTTAGAAAATGAAAAGAATTGGGCAACACCGAATACTTTAGATCATTTACCGCCAAAAGAAGGCGAAGCAATGCAAAGGTTATACGATACACATAGAAAAGGAAGGACATCGCCATCAAATCTAAGAGAACAAGTAAATCCAAAGAGTTGGCCCACACCAACTACAGCAGAAGCAGAAAAAATAAGCAATAAAGCTAACTATGGTCAAAAAGGTTTAAGTAATCATCCTTCGATTGTTGGAGAACCAACAAGAAAAAAGGGGAAAAAAGATAGAAAAGGAGAAAAGTCATGGCCCACACCAAAAGCAAGAGATTGGAAAGGGGGGATGGGAACATCAAAAGCGAGACAAAAAAGAGATCTAGACAAGATCGTACATTTACCAAATACCCAACAAGACCGGGAGAAGAGCAGTACGAGTGGGAAGAGCCAAGGACGACTAAATCCCAACTGGGTGGAACAACTGATGGGACTTCCGGTGGGATGGACGCAACTGCCAACCGAGTGGATCGATTAAGGTTGTTAGGAAATGGTGTAGTGCCAGACACTGCGGAAAGAGCAATAAGAATTTTATTAGAAAGGTTACACAATTAAAAATCCACATACCTTACGAAACTCAGTAGGAGTAGGTACCCTTGGTGAACTGGCAGTTCGCAAAGAACTGCATAGACAAGGATATAATGTCTACTTACCTCAATGTGACAATGACGGTGTGGATCTAGTTGTAGAACAAAAGAAATACAATGTCTTTAAGCGCGTTAATGTTAAATCCTTTAGTAAGCTAAAAACCAGCACCAGTATTGAAGTTAGAATGGGTAAGCACGCCAATACCGGTAGGGTAGACTGCATCGCAGTGTATTATATACCAGAAGATGTAATTGCTTTTATACCCTACGATAATAAAACAGAATTTATTAATCTGGCTTTACGAAATGCAAAAAATAACCAGTCCAAAGGCCGTTTATGGTTTTGGGCATTTACGGAGTTCCCAGAATATGAGTGATATAGTAAAACAAATGGAAAGCGAATGGCCGGAGATGACTTCGGAATTCAAAAGACTACAAAAAGAACAATATGAATTATTTTGTCATAAGCAGCATGATTATGGATCTGGCAATATTAGTGTAGGTACACAGTTAGAAACAGAAGAAGAAGTATTGATGTCATTAACGGGATTATGGTTCCGTATGAATGACAAGATCCAGAGATTAAAGAATTTATTAATGAAGCGCAGAGAAAATGCAGTTGAAGGTGAGCCAATGGAAGATGCGTTCCTGGATGTAAGCAATTACGGGATCATGGCCACTATAGTCAAAAACGGAAAGTGGGCGAAGTGATGTTTAGATATATAATGTCTTTACTAGGATTTAG
>Ga0098061_1000360_pt1 | contig 21255 bp, 18 predicted proteins | sample 22_taG_FD_92579 | JGI IMG/M metagenome (GOLD analysis project Ga0098061, IMG submission 92579) | Marine viral communities from the Subarctic Pacific Ocean - 22_ETSP_OMZ_AT15343 metaG | ecosystem: Environmental > Aquatic > Marine > Oceanic | place: Subarctic Pacific Ocean | collected 2015-01-20
AGATCTATCCTTTTTGTTTTCACTCTGGAGAGTCAATATAGGCGTAACATTAGGATATCATGATGACAAAAAGTAAAATAGCATCATGGGAAGAGAAATTCTCAAAGAAACTAAAGAAAAAACACGGAAATTTCGCTAAGAAAGTGTTTCATAGGCTGATGAAGAAGTCTTCAACCTTAAAAACATCGCTAAAAAGACGTAGTAAGGAATATGAGGTAGATTTTGGGATAACATTAGATGAGATAAGGACCTTATTTCTGAAATCATACGGTAAAAAATGTCGCTATTGTACAAAAATAATGGACGTTACCAACATAGTATGTGACCACTTCTACCCGCTGTCAATGGGCGGAGCATCAATAGCTGGTAATCTGCAGATCATTTGTAAACGCTGCAATACCAGAAAAGGTAGTTTAACGCATAAAGAGTATAACGCTCTCTTAGTATTCTTAGAAAAACAACCAGAATACATGCGTAAATACGTTCTAAGGAAATTAGCTAAAGGAGATATGTTCGAATGAGAGTAAATATGGTAAATGACATAAGGAAACTAATAGGGTTTGACAAAACTCTTGCAGATTCAGATGTAGATCTAATTTGGAATATCTGGGCTCGACAAGTGGCTCATGAGATACCAATTGACAGGATGCAAGCAAAGATGCTTATGAAGATGTGGAAAGATGGTAAGATATCAAGTCCATTTAACATCTCCAGGTCAAGAAGAAAATGTCAAGAACTTTATCCAGAAACCAGAGGTCAGATCTATGAAAAAAGACAAAAACACCAAAACCGAATTATCGAAGATGTCCAAGGAACAACTCATGTACCAGGTAACAAGTCTCAGGTTAGCCTTGTATACGGCACACGAAAGACTCTACTCAATGAAACGGTCTGAAAAGAAGTTTATTGAGGAATGTAGGACGTTGTTAGATCAATTCACAGTGTAAAAGAGTTAGGGGAGGCAATAAATTGAACAAAAAAGGACGAAAAAGGCAATTACGTGTGAAGTTTAATTATCTGGTTGGCGTCAGAGATTGTCTCCCCAAACTAATTCAAACTAATTTTATTAGTTTAACATAATAGGAGAAAACAAATGAGCGAATTAAAATACGAAAGCTTAAGAGATATAAAGAAAAAAGATCTAATGTCTGAACACATAACATATCATGTAGATAAAAAATATATAACTGTCAAAAGAGATGGTCATGAATTTTATCACATCGATAAAAACCGCCTATTAACTGAAAAGAAAAGGTTAGAATGGGTAGCACATATGGGTCAGAAAAACTGGGTTGATAATTATACGTTTTTTAAGACTATGTTGAGAGCTATAACGGTTATGGACTTATCATGAGAATAAAGTTCATTAAAAGACATCCAGTAATCCATTATAATCCTAATCATAAACCAGGTCAAGAAGAACTACCACCTCGCTATAGAGGAATAGTTGCTTTTAGTAACGCACCTATTAAAGCTATGAACCTAATTATGCAAGGCTATGCTGAGTTATATCATAGTTGTCACAAGTGTAATCCTTTTCATATATATCCTACTAAAGAATCCTATGGTAAACCCTTTAAACTTAATCCTGATTGGGAACAAAGTTTTCCATGTGTAGGAAAGAACGGAAAAGGCAAAGGATTCGACATCGCTTACAGAGAAGGGCATCCTGTTGCTTATATGTCAAAGGAAACCCTACGAGAAAAATCTAAAATAATCAAAAGAAGCGAAGAGGATAGAAGATGGCCTGATCAACGTCGTAACAGCACAGAAAGACGACGTAGCCCTGAGCTAATTGAAGTAATGGGACAATTCGATGAATTTATTAACTGGGTTAAAACAAAAAAAGGAGAGTCAAAATGAGTAAAGGATACGGATTAAAAGACCCTGTACCACCATTAGTAGTTAGAGAACATGCAGTTTTAAGTTGTTATAGAGATCTTATGCATAAATACGGTTCATTAACCCCTATAATCATAAAAGATCGCTATAGTCATTTGTTAAGAAAAGCTGATTCAAAAGGTCCTAAAAAAGGTAGACCTCGTATTTTCGACATAATAGCCCCTGAAGAGTCACAATGTCACCAGTAAATGATTGGAAGAATACTATCAATTGGAAATATCCATACAAAAGCGTAAATGATCCTAAATATATTAAAAATAGATTGAAAATCTTTACTAAGAACGGTAACGGCTGGTGGTACGGATGGACTATTCATAATACCCCTCTACCAGGAGTCTATAGCTCTAAGGATAGAAGAAGAGGTGGATAAACAAGCACTCGATGATCATATAATGGGAGTTAATGATCCAAATGCACCGTTTAATCAAGAAGAATACGACTTTATTAGCGAATGTTGTGGAGCTCTCCCGTTTGGAGAGATAGATGACATAGCAATGAAAGATGAGGTATTAGGTATATGTGGTGAATGTAAAGACCATGCAACTTTCAGACTGGAGAATGAAGATGATTATGAACCAACCGACTAAGGAACTTTAAGTTGACATATGGGATAGCTTGTAAGTTAGAAAACTGCTTAGATACTCAATGTGGTATGTGTAGGAAGTACGGTGTTAGAGAATGGTATCTTTGGCTGGGTTGGCAAAACTCCACCCAGCTAAAGGTATGTAGAAAGTGTGCCCTAAGAGAAATAGGCACAAAATACAAAAAGAACTTTGACAAAATCATAAAAAGGAGAACAAAAGAATGGCATGGAAAAAGTTAGGTAACGTAATTTTAAGCGTTAATGAACAAGCAACAAGTGAAAATAAACAACCATTTATGAAAGGTTCATTAGAAATGACTGATGATCTAAAGAAAGGTGATAAAATGTCACTTTCAATATGGTTAAATAAAACTGGTACAACTATTACAAGTGGGTCATTACACCTCAGTACATTCGAAAAAGACGAAGAATACGGTGGGTAAAAGAGTGGCAATAAGCGGTGAAGAAGCAGAATTGCTTATTAATGCTCTCCAAGACACGTGGTTAAACTATGAATTGCGGGGTAAAAAGTCAAAAGTGCTACACGATTTGATTGACAGGATAAAAAAGGCAGCAAAGATGAACGAATCGGCGGAGGTGAAAGACCCGCAAGCCAGCTGAACTAATGGTGGCGAACCATTTAGACCTGGGCCGACCCTAAGAGGGGTTAGTCTTAAACGGTTAACCTCTCTTATTTTTTAAACTTAGGACGATATAACGCGGCTTATTACCGTTATAAATATAACGATATGTAGTAGGAATAGTAAACTTAGGAAGCACAGTATGAGTGCTTTTAAACCAATTATTCACCAGTGTCACTTTCAGGTTCTTCACCTTTAACCTCCTTTCTACGTTTTTGAACTTCTCTTGCAAACTTCATATAAGGTATACCAGTCATTTTCTCAACTGCCATCATTGGGTTCTCAATCACACCCTTAACATCACGAGCGATCCTACCAAACGGGAACATAGTCCAAATATAATATCCAGAGAGACGACTATAATCATCGTCAGTAAAAGCACGCAACGAAGCAACTGGCAATCTTGCTATGGGAGGAGTAACCATCTGTAATGGAGCAAGTGAAGTAGGCCACTGACCAAAGAACGCTCTATCTCTCTCGCCTTCATCCCCAAAGATCCAATCAGATGTGTCTTGAAGCCAAGACCAAGGAGCAGGTAATGCCGCTTCAAATAACGAATAAGCAAATACATTTGCCAAAGAGAAGACAAACATATCTGTTGTCATTAAACGCTTGAATCTATCAAACTCTGCAGTCCCCTCCCTATAGCCGTATTGCCTTGCCTCTTTAGTAATTTCTCTTCTAAATCTTACAGCATTCCAAGCCCAGGTCTGGAAACGTGTCATTACCTTTCCTAAAGCTGTCCTTGAAAAAGCAGGACGATAGGGTGCTGAGTATAAAAACTGGGTAGCCTGCACACCTCTTTTCGCCATATTAATCAAAAAGGGATGGTTTATATCCATATTAGCATGTCCATAAATTTCTCTTGCTTGTAGATAGTGAGAAACGAAAGCTTTTGTTCTAAGTAATCTTTCTGGCTCACGCATAAACCAAGCTGCCTTATCATATATAGATTCGTTTATCTTATGTTTTAAGGCCACCTCTTTAAGTGTTGTGTCGCTTACCATTGGATCTTTCTGGAGTATCTTAACTGCATCCTCCATGAAAGCTTTCCACTTAGCTCCTTTAAATGAAGGATTAATGCCCGCTTCATATATAATATACTCAGGTACTACACCGTGATCTACAGCCCACCTCTCTAAATCTTTCTTTGTTTTAAAGTTCGCACCAGGAACCATCTTATTAATATAGTCAAGATCTCCCGCATTTCTAAGATTTCTCCAACCAACACTCTGGTAGGTATGCATCGTACCACCATATAGGTTACCCATTGCTGATTTCGGGTGTGCAAGCAATGCAGCCATCTCAAACTTAGCTTCCAGGTTAGACCAGTGCCTTAAATCCTCAACTGATATGCCTTGTAGCTCTTCTGGCAGCTTTTCACTTTTTTTGAAGCCCAACTTTTGTTTTATGCTGTTTAAACGGTCCCTGACGTTATTATCTGCCCACCAGGCATATGGAGTGCCCTTTACGTTCATTAACGACGATTCTGGGCCTTCTGTCCACTCTTTTGGCACTTCAGACGGATATCCAAGAGATCCTGCTATATAATCAGAGTAAAACTTGCCCCAGGAGTTAAAAAGGTCTTTTGGCATCTCTCTTAAGCCGCCTTCACCATAATTTGTAGCAAATTCATTAAACATGCTACGTGCAAGCACCTGGCCAAGCTGTCTATAGTAAGTATCTACAAGATTTTTCTGATAAGCTTCCCAAGCACCAGGATCTGAATCCCATCCAGCTATGTGACTTTGACGTTTATGCATCGAACCAGCCATTGCATTCTGCTTTGTCCAATTCATTACATCAGACTCAGAAGCGGATCTGCCTTCTGCTATATCAGTCAAGGCATCACTATACATGTTCCAATCGACTACATCCTGTATCAGGTAATCACCTGTTGTTCTTCTATAGTCTAAAATAAGCCTGCGTATTTGTTCTTTCTTAACAGTATCTGACAGAGTAGCACTATTTTCAATAGATGTAAGAGCCCTTTGAAAAGACTTCTTAGCTTTGGATCTGTCAATATTAATATGAGGATTATATTCAGATGGATGATAGAAGTTTGTCGGCTTTACTGTTTGTCTCATTAGGATATCACGGTACTCAGGAGTGAGCATCTTGTTCTCAAGCATAAGATTCTTAGATACTATCCTTATTCCATCGAGTCCGTAGTCCATAGGAACTGATTTCCCTTGTTTAATATACTCCATAAGATGATTAACAAATCTTTTAGTATCTATCTTCCTAACGTCACTTCCTTCCCAGGTTAAAATATTTCCTCTTTGATCCTTTAAATAAAAACTTTCTACAGGCTTCCCTTCAGGATCAACAGGGTGATTAAAAGGATCTTCAGATTCTTTAGGAACATAATCTTGCATTCCTTCATGCCAATAAAAATTACTACCTCTGATCCATCTAAAATTCTTCTTAGCAAGCTCAGTATAAGCGTCTTTTATTCTATCCTTCATTTGACTACCTGTTATATCTAAGGACTCATCACCAACTTTAACATGGAAAATCTTATCCTTTATATTATCCCAATCAGCCTTTTCTCTTGCCTCATCAATTCTCTTTTTATACTCTTTAGCACGTTCTTTTTTAAGAAACGGATGTACTCCATCATTGGCTCTATGTTCTAACTTGTTAGCTATAGTCGCTTCACGCTCTGTAAAGGCAACATTATGAATTTCATGTCCTTCTTTAATAGTGTCATATCCAGTCATTTCATGAAGATACTTTTGTATAGCACCAAGTTCTTCTTCATTCTTCTTTATAGCAAGTGCCTGCATCTGACCTATCATATATTGAGTCCTTTCAATATAATGAGTTGGTCTTGCTATAGGACCACGAGCCATTTCACCTTCATAGTTCCTAAAAAATCCTTCTTCACGTGCAGCAATAAAATCCTTTATAATATGTTCTTCTGATACAGCCCTGGGAAACATCATCCAGTGTCTTTTAGATAGGACAGGCATTCCTTCGGCCATTTTACCAAAGTTCTTTAAGAACCAGTTACCTGTACGCATGTCACTAAACTGTCTATTCACAACCCTATAGTCTTCCAGGTCCATTGCATTTAGGTTCTTGCCAATCATTCCTCTCATTAAAGTATTGAGTTCTTTCCCTATAGAATTCTGATAATGACGAAGATGGTCAGCAAATTCAGTATGTATATGCCGTGCACCTTCATCCAGTTCTGTCATTTTTTTGACGTTTCTGAATCCCTCAGTCTCATTTTCAAAAATGTCTGGGACGTATTGCCTTTGATTTTTAGGATCTGTATCGACTGGAACGTCTTGCTCCATCTCTTCGACAAGGCGATCTCTTCGCCCTCTTTCAGACCCATAACTATCACCATATTCAAACTCCTTTGTATATGTATCAAGAAAGTCTCCTAAAACTTTATCGCTTACATATTTTGTATTAACGCCTACCTTTGAAAAGAATGTCCCCGATGCATCATTTCTAACTTGCTTAGCTAAACCCAGTATTATCCCAGTATTATCTTCCTTAGCAAGTGCTTCAAGCCTATCTGCCTTATCAAGCCACTCTGACTTCCCTCTATAAAACGTAGAAAGTATTAGTGCGTCTGTAAGATCCTTTTCTTCAGGAGTTAATTCTCTTTTAAAAGTAGCATTTTCACTCTTATATCTATGTATTAACTCATCAATATCTTCAAGCGTTTCTCCTACATTGCGTTTTGACTTTAGATCTATTTCCCTCTCAACTTTAGTCTTTAAACTGTCCTTCATCCCTCTTTCTCTAACAGATACCTCAAACTCTTGATTCATTAAACTTCTTCTTAGGTTCCTGTCTACCTGTTTAATCCTCTCGGCAAATTTTGAAGCATCTTCTAAGAACCCAGGTTCTACACCAACAGCCTCGTAAGCTTTAATATACTTGTGTAGCATCTTTGCACTCGTAAAGTCCATTTGATCGTTCTGTATAAAATCACTTGTCTTCGTTAGTAACTCTTCCAGGTAAATATGCCTATTCATTTCAGCTTCTTGAAATAAGCGTGTTATATTAGCATCTATATCTCTTTGTTTAAGATTAGCATCTTTTAACATTTTCTCACGCTTTGCAATAAGCCTTGGTCTTAAAGATGGGAAATGCTTTAACTGCTCATACTCTTTTTTAGCAGTCTTCATACCTCTACCTATAAGCTCACTAAATCTATTTTCAAACATAGCTTCATCTTTACCCATCTTTGAACGTTCATGTACATAGAAAAGCTTATCTCTTAATACTGCCTTAGCCATCGATTTTAAAGGCTCGGTATATGGAACAGCAAAGCCAGTTCTTAATTGACTGGTCTCCCCTTCACCTAAACGTCCAAGCTCTACAGCATATTCCCTTAAAGATGCAGCAACCTTTTCATGCTTATCATAGTTTTGATTTATTTTGTTGAAGTCATACCTTGATATAATGTCATCCCCAAGAGTAAGTGGTTCAAGTACATCTGCCATCTTAGGAAGGAAAGTATTCTTAATCCTGGGATCCATCCATCTAACAGGCTCAGCCATAGTAGCTACTTCACTTAAATAATGTCTCCTGCCTAAATTAAAGTTCTTACCAAAATAAGCATTGTTAAAATTATACATACGCTGAAATAAACCGCCTCTAAGATTCCCATCTGGAGTAATGTATCCACGCACTGGTTTTGGTATATTGCTTAAGTCGATTTCAAAGAAAGACCTATAAGCCCAGTTAAAATAGTTTTGTCTACCCCTTAAACCTGTCTCATTCATAGGATCAGAAGCAAAGCCTATTTCAGCACGCATAAGATCTCGTGCAAAAGACAGATCCTCTCTTGGAGTGATAAACACAGTATCATTACGCCATTTACCTTCATACTTATAATTAACTTTTATACCTTCCCTTGAATCACCTTCGAATTTCTCAGCTTGCTTATCGGATAACTTATTATACTCTTCTATTGAGATCCAATGATTTGGGTTTTTCTTACTAACGTATCTTTGAACAATGTTTTTTTCCATAGCTGTTTTCATTGCAGCGTGGGTAGCTTGTAAAGTTGCTCTTGAAACCACAGCAGGACCCAGTTGGTGTCTTCCTGCAGAAGCATTCTCAGCCATAATCATTCTCATATGCGGAGAATACATAGCAAGCGGGGATTCACTTAATCTTTCTTTCCCATCTGTTGGAGTAGTGGTTAAAAGTTGCTGTAAAGACATGCCTTCCTTAAATACATCTTCATTCTTTTTCTTTCTGGGACCAAGAAATTCTTTTACATCGTCAACACTCCAGTTCTCATTTAATATTTTCAAACCTTCAGGACTTACATTTTGGTTCTTAGCACTTTTCATTTCCCCATTTGCCGTCTCAAATTCACCTTTATTGGAGGAATACGCATCTCTTATTTCCTTATCCCAACCAAAGAAAGTAAACGCTTTATCGCCATCCAGGTCAGCACCCCCAAGTGCTTTCATTGCTTTTCCGTGTAATACAACTCCATGACCCTTAATCCCTGTAAATCCTTTAAATTCAAGTTCGTGTGCACCTGATATAGAATCCATCGGTACTCTTACTACAATAGCGTTTAAAAATTCCTTTAGCTTAGGATGGTTATCAAGGTCTTTTCCTACCTCATCCCATAGCTTACCAAGTGTAGTAATATTATTAAGTTTCCCCTTTTCTCCTGTCGCTATTCCAGTAAGGTCAATCCTTCTGTCTCTAAACAGATCATCAAGCATAAAGGCTCTACTATTACCATCAAGATCTGGATACTCTAACTTGGTAAATATATTATAAGGCCTCATTCGTGCACTTATACTGTTAGACTGCTTAGGTCTCGTGACCATATGAACAGCAAAGTTACGCATCGCATTCTGGACATAACCCCTGGCATCTTTATACATAAATATAGCAGCATGAGGTTTTAATCGGAACATTCTATCAATTGAACTATTAAACTCTCTGACTTGTCCTAAGCTTTGTTGATACTCTTCCTCTGTGATCTCTCCTTCATTCTTTAAGTCAGCCATGTTATCAGCATTAACTTTCAATATTCGTTTATATAATTGACCTACAAGATCATGATGTTTAGTATTTTGTATAGCATTTAAAAGGTTTGGTAAGCCCACCTTATCCATATTACGTATAAGGTCCTCTAATTCTCCACTTGAAACATCTTTTGGGTCTTTTACAAGGTATTCATCTACCTTATCATTCCATTCTTTCTCACCATCATACTTAGTCCTTGTCCAGTCATCAAACATCTTGTCGATAGTTTCTTGTGGTATCTTGGCTCGAGCCCAGTGAGTAAGATTGGTCATTATCTGCTTAGGAGTAGACTGATCTTCCGTCATATGCTTTGTATTGGCCTCAGACATAAGACCCTTTATTGAATCAACATCAAGAGTGTAAATATCTGCAGCTTTATTAGTAGTTACCTCTCCATTCTTTACCAGCAATTTAACAAAACTTCTATCCCCAGAATCTTTAGCTGAAGAACGGGGGATAAGAAATCCAATCTTATTCTTTTTCATCCATTCAGATTGCATCTCACTGGCTCTATGAAACATAAACTTACCAAGTAGAGAACCATTAGGGTTGTCTCCCCTGGCATTACGGTCAACTATAAAACTCTTTTGTTGTCCACTTTCTGGCATTCCAAAATCATTATTAATTATATCGAAGAGCCAATCAGCTACATCAATTCCACCATCAGTAGACTCTGTCATCTCAGAAGATTTAGCACCACGCTTAACCCCTCTTCCTTCAGCGTCTTCATACAGCATATACCTTATTTTACCATCTTGAATAGCATCAAAGTCTTCCGCACTAAGGCCTTTCTCTTTACTCCATTTCCCAATAGCATTTTTAAAGAACAAAGGATCAGCTGTATGACCATCAGTCATCCATATTTGTGACCTCTTATTAAAGTCTTTTGGAGATGCTATTCTGGAATGTTTTAATAAAAACTTTAATCCATCAATATAGTCACCTTTCCCATAATTCCTTAAGCCGTTCATTTCAACAGCCCATAATACATTAGACTCAAACGCCTTGATAAAATAACTCATAGCCCAACTACGCTCTTTATTAGTTGGTTTCTCTGTTCCTAATATATCCTCAATAAAAGCATCAGCTAAGCGTTCAAATTTTCCTTCTGAATTCTTTCCAAACGCATCTAAAATTTTCTCAAAAGGGATACTCTTTTCTGGATGAGGAAGCATAAAGAACATTTTCCCAGAATCGTTCTTACCGCCAAAGTAATAATAATCTTTTAAAGTGCTATTTCTTAATAATTGATACTTCCAATCTCCTGGAGCATGTTCACCTATTTTACTAAGATCACCTTCAGTTGGGAACTTCTGCCCCTTTGGAACATGATTAAAATGATCTATCTGAAGCCAAGGTGGATGTGGGTTCCCTTTATTATCTAAAGGAACTTTAACCCTGTCTCCAAACTCTTCGACCACTCTATCAAACACATGTTCAAAAACCTTTTTTACATCCTGCTGAGATTTTGAGTTTCCTGCATGATTAACAGGTCTAAATCTGGAAAGATTATCAGCGTGTATTGTAGGAGGCCCAGTTCCATCTCCATATGCTATTCTTACACTAACCATTCGAGGCTGAACAGTGTCCTTATAGCGACGAAGCATCTGTCTTAAAGAATTCTTTGCTGCAGTTTTAATATCTATATCAAACTCTTTACCTACCTCCTTAGCAAGTAGTTCTGATTCATATCCCTCCATTTTAATATACCGCAGGATCGTTGTCTTAAGCTTTTGGATATCCTCATACTCCATTAACTGCTTAGGGATACCTTCTACCTTATCATATCTGTGTTTAAAAAACTCTCTTACAAACTGAGTAGCTCTATTTTCTACCCTTACATCGTTATTTGTGCCTCCAGTCTGAGGATCATTACGCCCTTCAGGAGGTAATTCATTTTTATCAGCAGCAAATAAATTTACCTGTCCTGTCTCTGGATCAACATTGAGTTTTGGTTTTCTACCTTGTGGACCAGAAGGCTCAGCAGGATGTTCTATATTTCTCGCTTCTGACCTAATACCAGGACCAGTCCTTCTGAACGTAACACTTATTCTATCTCCTCCAAACTCTCTTATCGCGTGATGATAATTCTTTTGAGTATCTCCACGCATAAGTAGTATATCACCGTCTCCAAGTGTTATCCCCTCTTCTTTTCCACCTTTAATCGGTCTAAATAAAAAATCTCTTTCAGCACCAAAACTTACAGATGCTACTACTGGGCCCTTTTTATCGCTTCTTTGTAGCTCAACTTCATTATCGCTATGCCACCCAATTCTCTGTTTGCCTTTATACCTATTGACAACTGCACTATTAAACCTATAGCCAGTAAACTCCTCAACCATGTCTTTTAAAGCTATCAGTTCATCAGTCCACTCTTTAGGTTTATGCTTTTTAGTCCCCTTATCTCCATAATATTGAGTAGCTGGTTTACCAGCCCCACCCTCAATAAAATCTGTACTTTCATTAAGTTCCTTAAAATACGGTGCAAAATATGCTTTATAATGCTCTAATACACCCTGTACCTCCTTAGTTTTTGGATTCCTAAGCGGTATTACGATCTCACCTTCTTCTGGGTCCAGAGTCCTGAATTCAAGTGATTCACTTTCTCCTGATATAAAATCTCTTAATTTTGTAAACTGAGGATCACTTGTAATTTCCTTAAGTTCTCCTGTAGCCTTCCCAGTATGGAGGATTGTATAGAATTCTTTGTCTGTTATATGACGTTCTTCAGGCCTCTTGCTATTATACCTGTCCACTATATCCTGCTTATGAGGGAGAAGCTTCAGAATCTCTGCACGTTCTCTATCATTAATATATGATGCCTCTTCATTCTTAGACATCTCTGTATTACCTTCAGCTACCTCTCTAACTATCTCTCTTACCTTCTCTATTTCTTTAGGACCAAGGTCTTCTATAAATATACCAGCTTCCTTCATCGCTAAAGCAGCAATGGTTGGATTCTCAGCCCAGGTACCATATCGAGTACGAGCTTCTTCTACAACAGCTTTTTGAACATCAGGAGACAGCTTTTCATATCCTGGTATAAGCCTTGCATTGTATACTGTCTTACCCCAGTCAACAGGAAGTTTAGTTTCTGGATCCATCTCAAGCATAGACTTTGGATCCTTTCTGCGAAGTCTTTCCATCTTCCCCATAAACTTATTCTTTTTACCCTCAACAGCAGAGGATTCATGAGCACCAAAGAAAGCTCCTAATAGGTATGAATATACTTGTTCAGGAGTAGTCTCACCTCGATACGACGACTGAAGCCCCTCATATAATGATGAAGAGAGCATACGCATAGACCTGTCAGTTTTCTGGTCAACAGTAAGAATTTTCTTACCTGTTCTTTTATCAATCTTAGGTACACCACCACTCTTAAATACATTACCAATCCCTCTAAATACTGCACCTGTCAGAGCACCATGAGCACCACCTTTTAACATTTCATCAACACCATGTTGCCAGCTGCCGACGGCTGAAGCAATACCAAGATGAAAAGCCCCTTCAGCAAGATGTGAAGGTGTGTCCTTAAGGAGGAAGTCAGACACAGTCTTGGTAACCCCAGCTCTGCCAGCAGCTGCCTTAGTAAGTGTAGGTTTGACGATACCTCTTGCAGCTTTTTGAGCTTGGGTTGCAATAGCCATTGGAACAGAACGACCTTTTAGAGCCTTTGCCATCTGTGCAAGATTAGAAACTCTTTCTGCAGCATTCAGCCCTTTAGATCCTTTAGATGCCGCAGCAATAAGTTTACCAGCAGCAGTAAAAGGCATACCAGGAACATAGCCAACAAAACCAGCAAGATGGCCAACGCTCCTTAGTATTCTTTCGTATTCGTTTTCTGAGGGTTCGCCTACCTCAAACGTGGAAAATCCTGATAGGAATCCTTCTCCTACCTCCCCTAAACCACGTAATAATTGAAATTCATTCTCTTTTGGGTCTATAGAGACCTTTTCTGGAACTTCAAAGGGGATTTTAAAATGAGCCGCATGATCTTTAATCGAGCTCAGTGTGTTTTCAGTGTATAAGTGAGGATTCTGACTTATACTTTTTACAAGCCTTTGGGTCTGACCCTGACTATACCTGGGTCTGAATTCTAAAACCCTATCTAACTTGTCATAGGGAGAGAGCATTTAAGCTCCTACTGCCCTGTCGTAGCGGAGTAGTACGGTCTTAAAGGATCTATATCTGGGTCCTGACCTTGCATACCCATCGTGCTAAGAGCACCAAGTCCAAGAGTAGATGGTAAGGCTCCTGCAAAATCTGGTGCAACAGAAGCAGCTGTTTTAGCTTTACCGCTCATTCTTGCACCTATTTTAAGTAAATCTTTCACTGTTTTAGCTTCACTTTCAACAATTTCTTTTATTATAGCGTCCTTATCAAGCCTTGAAGTCCCTTTTAATGTGGAATCAACCCAAGCTTTTACCTTCTTTTTAGTATTGAGACCACCACCTTTAGCAAGATCATCTAAAATCTTCTTAGGAGCTTTAGCGAGTTTATTTATTACAGAACCAGTTAGCTTTCCACCAACACCACCAGGGAGAACTTGCTCTAAGAGTGCATCTGTAGCAGCTTTTCTACCAGCTTTAGTTCCACCTTTTCCAATTATACTAGAGGCTATACCCCTTATTTCCCTCGGAGAAAAATGACCAGTCTTCAATAGTTCTACTACTCTGGCGTTATCTGCCCCACCTCTAAGTGTTTGTAATTCTTGGATAGCAGCTTTTTTACCTTTTCTGGCAACTCCCTTAACGCCTTCTTGAACATATTCACTAAACCTTGATCCCATTTTAGTCTGGCCTTTTACAACTTGCTCAGCAACGTCATCCGCAGCACCGAATAAATTCATTTGACCACCTTGAGATCTTGCTTGCCTAACAATCTGATCAGCAGATTTCTTTATAGCACCCTGACCTAAACCGAATCTTGCAGCCAAAGGAGCAATTGCAGGCTTTGCAGCTCTTGCAATCCCACCACCAAGGGTTAAACCTGTAGCCTTACGAGCTAAAGCTCCAGCACCAAGTTTCTTTGTTGCAGCCCAACTCGCACCAGTTACAGCAGCACTTGTCCCACCAGACAATATAGCAGCAGCTACCTGGATTGGTAGACTTGCTAATTTACCAGCTTCTGCATACCCTTCAGCACCAGCAGCAGTATATGCCTTGTCTGGAATAAAATCTAATAACGCGGCATCTACAACACCACCTATTGCAGCAGCACCTTTCTTAAAAAACCCTGGATCAGGTTTTTGTGGAGACCAAGGTATATCATAAGTATCAGCCATCTGCTGAATCTTCATTACCATCTGAGGAGACCATCTTGGATTATCAGGATTCTTTGCATAGGCACGTATATAACCTAAAACACGCTTACGCTCATTCTTGGTCATCCTCTCTTCAGTAGTTTCTGTTGTAGGAGCTCCTGTACCTGTGTTATAAAAGTCATAATTCATATTAGTTTCCTATTCTTTACCAGCCTTCAAAGGCTTCATATAGCCCATCATGGTCATCAAGATATACTTTCTTATTATCCTCTATTATATACGGCCTATTCCCATCGAAATTAACAGTATATTCATCATTACTAAAAGGGTCAGATTCCTCAAGAGTAACAACTCCACTAACAGGATCTTGACTTATCGCAACATTATCAAACTTGTCTGGAAGATTAGTTATAGCATTCTCAACTCGTCCTAATTGTCCAGCTGCACTATTGTCGCCATAAAGGCCTTTTTCTATTGTATTAAGACCAGAAGAATCGTCACCTGGGTTAACTCCCATTCCTTCTCGATAAAATGAATCTAAAGCACCTTGTAATTCGGGATTTTCACCTACTAATTGATCTATCTGAGATTTATCAAGTCCAGCTTTGCTTAACTCATTTACCATCCTGCTCATCACTTCGTTAGTGTAAAGCTTATGGATGTCACCTCCTATGTCATTGATTTGCTGAAGATCAAGTTTACCTTCAGGATCAAGTTCCATTATATCCTTTGGATAGGTGTTTTCTATCGCTTGAAGTAACATCGGAATGGCTTCACCACGCATCTCACCAGCTTCTTCATCATAGAGATCAAAGTCTTTAAGCTTTGTGGACATTTCATCATAGTATTGTCTCCTAATATCTTCAGTTAGATCAGCTTTGTTTTCATTAATCTGCTGACGTAAAAAGTTATGCTCACTTTTATCTGTTATATGCCGTGTTTGATCAGTCCCAGCTCGTGTTGAGTCTATCCCAGCCTGCATCTCTGATAACTCAGTAGGGGCTAATAGGTCCCTCCTATTTGCAGTACTATGGATATTCCTTGCCTGAGCATCAGAAACAAGGTTTTGATGATCCCATCTTTTAGCCTGGTCCTTTCGCTTCTTCTCATCCTGTTGCATTTGCTCCTTGAACTGGAATCCACTCTGAACCCTATCAGCAAGCTTCGTAGCGGCATCAGAAAGAATTCTGTGCCCCTCGTATGTCCCGAAATCAGTTGCCATTATCTGTTTTTATATTCGTCTCTTGTCATCTCAGCCTGATCCCTTTTGTAACCACCAGGTAACCAACCACCAAGTCTCTTATCAATATTCTGATATGCTCTTCCAAGAAAACCTTTACGTGGATTCCCTTCGTTATAGTCATATTTATAGGTGTCGTCACCTGCTGTAGCCCTGGTATCATTAACCCACTGGCGATACGCCGATTCTGTCTTACGGCCCATCTGTGCATCTTCTTGCAACTGTTCACCAGCATCATCTTTATAGCCTAAGCGATTTAACATCTGCTGTGCTTTTAAAACCTGATCTTTATCGGCTGGATTGAAATCCGCTGACTGAATCATCCAATCTGGTTGTGAAAAGGCCATTGGATTTAATCCTGAGCCAGTGCCGTGTGTTTGTCTACCACCACCGCCTGGACGAATATAATCCGCCATATCATCAAAACCTAACGCATCAGCTCCACCAGCAACTGCATTTTGTAACCAATCTGGTACGTAACCTCTCATACCTCCACGACGTCCAGCTGACCCGCCACCAGTACCTCTCGCATCTTGAGGATCTATCTGCTGAACCATTCCTGCTTGTTGTAACTTATCCATAACTGCCATAGCTTACTCCTTTACTTGTTAATTTAATTTAAAATCTTTCTCTTATCAAAGACATTAAACTCCTGTCTTTAGGAGCTTGTGCGGTTTGATAACCAAATCCAAAAGGCCCTATTTTTTCAGTATAAGACCCCTCATGTGCAGGGAAACCTCCAAACCCTTCTGGATATTTTTGGTACATTTGAGGATCTCCATCTTCTAGCTCTAATTGACTATGTACATATGGACCATATTCAGTTGGAGTTTCGGTACGCGTATAATTACTGTTTGTACCGTTATTTGTGACATAAGCATCTACAATATTGCCACCTGCTGCATTACTTCCTCTCTTTACATTTGAAAAATCTTGTGGATTTTCTGAACTTCCAGTAACATTAATTGGTAAAGTATGTATACCATAAACATTTTGATAAGCATCAGGATAACTATATTCAGGCGGAATAGTATTTTTCTTACGTGATTTATCAGTTGTTCTCTCTTCAAATTCACTATTCACATCATAGTGTTCTTGATTCTTCAATTCGTTTGCTGCTCCTGCATCTCTAATAGCATCTTTTCTCTTTGTATAGTGTCCTTTTAGTATTCCACCGTATAATCTATTTCTAAATGCTTCCATAAAGGGGTTCATTTTAATACCTTGGCATTTGTATGCCCATCATACCTCTGCCTATTCCATGCATTGCAGTACCCATACCTGCCATAATTGGGCTTAGTGCACTACCAGCCATTCCAAGCATCTTTCCACCAAATCCAGCCGCTGCTTGTCCAGCACCAGCAAGGTTACCTCCAACACCAGCATCCATGCCCATTTTACCTAAACCTTCCATCCCCCAGCCTCCAGCCATATCTCCAAATTTGTCAGCTCCTTCAGTAAAACCACTCTTATCAAGAGTTTTAGAAGCCATTCCAAATAAAGTCTGAGGAGGTTTAGGAAGTTTCTCCATTTCTTCTTTGGAGTCATTAACAGCTTGTTGTCCTTTTAGATCAACAGCTTGTGAGTTATCAGTTGTACTTATATTTGAACCCTGATTAGCTGAAGCTGCTAAATCATTTGGCTTAATGTTCTGACCACTTAAGCTTGACGTTACTTTTGCATCATTAATCTCATCTACAGTAAAAGTCTGATTATGATCATCCCCTACTTCCCGTGTGGCTGCAACCCCTGTAGGTAGTCCAGTTTTAGGGTCTTTTTGTATAACTTTTTTAAAGTCATTACCACCCTCTTCTTCTGTTGCACCTGTATTAGCTTCAGGAGTAACTGTCATTCCTTTACTATCAACCTTACCAGCGTTCATAGCATTCATCATCTGAGTTAAAGCACCTGCACCAGCAGGATCATATAACCCGCTTTGTTTAAAAGCTTCTAAGGCTTCTGCACTAATAAAATTTTCACCAGCCATTATCTTAATACGTCCTTTAATCTGGTCATGTTAATCCATTCAAGTCCCTTTTTATCCTTCTGAACAAAAGATTTAAACTGTTGTTTAACATTAGTCGAGCTAAGCCCTACTGATCTTTTACCTCCAGAACCTTTATAACTAAAAGAGTAGAGATTTATAGGCTTCTTAGAAGTCTTTATAATCCCAACTTTTCTCATACCTGTTTTAGTACGAGGGTCACACATTGCCATCATAGCACCACCAGCTAACTGAGTAACCATTCCACCCATAGCAGAGTTATAATTATTCTCATTCGTTATATTCTGACCATAAGCAGAGGCAGCAGCACTACGAGCTGTCATATCATTTGTAGCTGCCCCACTTAATAGCTGATTAGATGCATTTAGGTTTCCCTGTTGCATATTAGAAAAGTTCTGAACATTCTGATTACCCTGTGCACCTACACGCTGTTGTCGTTGAGCTTCTAATATACCACTCTGTCCACCCATGTTCTGACGCATTGCACCAGCTCGAGCCATTCTATTTTGGGCATATAACTGATCTGCACCTTGTTTCTGCATATTCTGATACATACCTTGCATCAGTTGAGAATTAGGATCCGCCATTTGCTGAGCACGATCACCCATCTGAGTAGTATATTCCGAGGTCATCATTCCCTGGATCTTCGCAGGGTCTATTTTCTTAGGTGCCCCGAACCAGTCCGCTATGCCCATATTCTATCCTTTTCGTATAATATAAAGTTCACCGATACAATTTACGTTATTTTTTCTTATCAACAACAGGTTTATCTTCGGTATTGGACTTTTCCAATAACATTTGCAGTACCTCTATGCCTCCTTCACACCTTATAAAGAGTGCTTCAGCCTGCTTTTTCCTCATTTCTAAGTTCTCTATTTCCTTGTTGATCTCTTCTTTATTCATTGTTCCTCCTATTGGCCTGACCAGCCATTTAATGTTGTATTGTACGCATTCTCAGCGTATGTAGTACTTTCACTATAGTAATCAAGAGCTCTTATAGCTGAATCTTGATATGCTAATATAACAGCAGTGTCAAAGTCATTTTCCACGTCAAAATCTATCACCTTAGTTCCATTATATACAACATATACAAGATTGTCTTCTTGACTGCCTTTAAACACTAATAATGTATCCTTATCCGAGTCATCATAATCATCATCAAGCTTGTCCTTTAACCAACCAGGAAAATACTCATATCCAGTTTCAGGGTTACTGATAAAAGTACGATCCAGAAGGGTAACATCAGAAAGACTTTCAGCTACTAAATCAGTATACACCTGGTCCCAAGCAGCTCTAAGCCAAACTGGGATATATTTTCTATCTGCTTCAGCTATTGTAAAGTTACTACTCCCATCATACATATAAGTTTCAATAGTTGGCGTAGGTGCAGGCATTATAATAAAATATCTAAGGTTGATTTGATAGCAACAGATTCAGCTTTTAGTCCAGAAATATCCGAAGAACTTAAATCTAAAGTAAGACCTGTGCTATCAGCAGTGTTATATAATAAGACCATTTCAAGTATAGTATTTTGAATCTCAGCATCTGTCATATCAACATATCGCATAGCTTCATCTTCATCTGTAGCTGCCTCTCTATATTCTATAGCATGTGGATGATCCACTATCCACTTGCTAAGAGTACTGCTATAAAACGCTTTTAATGGGGGAACTACATCAATATAGTTTTTATATATACCAAGTACATGTGCGTCACTTGAAGTTCTATTAGGCTGTAATGAACGAGATGTTCTCCCCGCAAGTCCACCTGTTGGAGTAAAAGAAAGATGATGACTCATAACATAAATAGTATTAAGTGCATTTGTGGCTATTGTCCCATCTTCAGTCAAGCCATAGGTAGGATGAGCTACAAGGAAATGCTTTATATCTGGATTTGCAGCATTGTAAGCTACTCCAGTATCATATTCAGGCTTAAGAATTGTAGTCCATCCAGTAAAAGGAAACCCTGTAGGCATAGTATCTGTACTCTCATACCTTATATAATAATCCAATGTTAATGGATTTTTACGTTCAGTCGACGTTTTCTTATAATAGGCCATTATGAAGAAGCCGTAGTAGCTCCGTAAGTATTATTGATTTGAGCACTAAGATAACATGCTACCCAAAAATGTACATCGCTTCCATTGTCTGGATCTGCCCAATAATAATCGGCATGATTCCTATAAGCATCAGTCACTGTAATCTCTACATAACAACCATCACTACCATTAAGATTATCAGGTAATACAGTAATATCACCCGATATAAGTGTCATAAGAAACTCATGTATACCGTAGTTATTACCGTTACCTGGTATAGTTTCACCTATCATATACCAATCCGTAACTGAGCCACTGCCATTAACATACCTTGACCACAGTTGAGGTTTAAATAATGAATATGCTCCATATAGATTGGTTTGAAGCTTCGGTATCATTCTTACATATATTTGTGCTCCATAAGCAACATCTTCAATTTTCATGAACATACCTTGAGCATAGGTCGCAGCTGGAGTTTCCTCAACCATATCAAAACATTGCTGATCATGCCAGTACGCTGATTTTGAGTGATGCGTAGGAACAAAAATATAATTTGATGTCGAGTCACTGGCAGCTCCATGACTTCTTATCCGATTACCAGTACCACCTGCAGTAAGCGATGGAGCCTCCCAATAAGAGGCATCTAATACTCCCTGTACTTTAAGTTTACTCCCAGTCCATTGCATTCCAACTCCAGCTGATCCGATATCAAACTTAAAAGTTCCACCAGTTCTTCCCATCCAAAAGCCAGCAGTCCCTGAATTAAAAGTATTGTGACCAGATGAGTATATAGCTGAGCCATTAGTATTTCCAAGTATAAGACTACCACCGTCTATAGATACATTATTAGACGCTGTTAAATCTCCTAAATCTCCCCAAGTACTAACAGTACCAGTTCCATATCCAGCACTCGCATGATTTCCCCAGCCGTGAGCAGTATTCGCATTATTCATCCCAGTAATAAGATTCGCTGTTGTCTCATTACCAACAGTCCCAGTATGATTCCCACTTAATATAGTTGCTGTGGAATCCTGATTTGATGAATCACCAAGAGCAGCACCAGTTACAACAGCAGTAGCTCCTGTTCCATCAATCGTCCCAGTAATATCACCATCAAATTCAACTACACCATCACCAACTGGATAATAAGGGTTCTCATCAGTAGCAACAGGCTGAACCATATTTGAGTATATAAACCCAGTAGAAGAAATGTTAGTATTTACACTTCGATAGGCTCGCACTCCAAAAGTATAGTATAAATCCTGTGGAAGTCCTTGAAGTATAATAGACCTTCTATCATACGGAACAAAATAAGCTGTTTCATATCCTGGCGAATCTCCTATAGTATAACCATCATTTGATGATGTAGATCGATAAACCCAAATTATAAATCCATCTAAAATGTCTTCGTTAAAGTTCCAAGTCCACTCAAAAGATATATCACAGCTGGAATCAGTATTCGTAGTATGGTCTATAGCAGTTCCATCATTATTAATTCCAGGAGCACCCAGAACATCGCCATTCATATCGTTGCCACTATTAAAGTTTACAGAAGCAGA
>Ga0098061_1000361_pt1 | contig 21253 bp, 15 predicted proteins | sample 22_taG_FD_92579 | JGI IMG/M metagenome (GOLD analysis project Ga0098061, IMG submission 92579) | Marine viral communities from the Subarctic Pacific Ocean - 22_ETSP_OMZ_AT15343 metaG | ecosystem: Environmental > Aquatic > Marine > Oceanic | place: Subarctic Pacific Ocean | collected 2015-01-20
ATCAAGTTTACTGGAGGATGAGTATCCCCAAGAGCATAACCATCGGTGGGGTTCGGGTCCGAATCCGGTTGGGGGATTTAGGGGATGATGATTGCTATGGGATGTATTCTCATAGAAGGAAGCTCATCACGATAGACAAGACCCTCAAGGGGAAAGACCTCCTTGACACAATTAGGCATGAGATGCTCCATGCTAGTCTCGCCGTTTCTGGGCTTAGTTACTCTGAGTCATACGAGGAGGAGAGCATCGTGCGGTGCATGGACGAAATCTATTTCCCAGCATGGGAAAGATTCACTAAACGATTTAACCAATAATTACTTATGCCCCAGACCAGAAAAAATTTCAGCCCCCATCCGATGTACGATCCGAAGACAGGCAAAGCTCACAAGGCTTCGACCTACGACCAGCATCTGGAATTGAAGGAGAAAGGGTTTACCCATAGCCCTCCTTCAAAAGCGGGGACGAGGGCTAAGAAGCTCCTCAAGAAAAAGAGTGGCTACTAAGAGCCAGTTCCGGCAGCTAAAGAATCGCTTCGTTTTGTTTCATCCGAATAAGGATGATGTTGCAGAGGCTTTTTGTCGCTCGCAGTTATTGGGCATTCCTCCGAATTCATACACACGGGGGGTGGGCCGGATGACAGGATTTCTAGGCGAGGTTGCGTTTGGCAAATACATCCAATCCGCAGAACATGTAGGTGGGCAGTGTTACACCCACGACTACCTTTTTAACAACAAGCGGGTGGATGTGAAATCCAAGACCTGCACTACACGCCCCCAGCTCCACTACATCGCCAGCGTCAACTCACAGAATAAAGATCTGAAAGCAGACGTGTATTTTTTCACACGGGTCCATAAGGATTTGTCCAAAGTCTGGCTACTGGGGTGGGCGAGTTGCTACCATGTGACCAAGCCCAAAAACTTTAAGAAGAAGGGGGAGTCAGATAAGGACGGCTTTACTTACCTATGTGACGGGTATCACCTCCCCATTAAAGCACTGCGACGGCCTGATTCATTTGAGTCATCACATCGATATCGTAAGAAGAGGAAAGGTTGATCTCCCATATCTTGCCCCCACCCTTGCCCCTCGATTTGATGGGCCTAACATGGGGGTTGTTCTTCCCAGATTCTTCCAACGTGGCCATGCCCCTCCTGACAAATTCAAGGTTGTTTGACATACCTACATTTCGGCCATTGTTGAAATCGTGGACGGCCACTTGGAATTCTGTGAGGGTTCCAGTCCAATGAGTCATTGCATCGTTCAGTTCGCGGCATCGTTTGACGAAGAACTCCACCAACTCCGCGATAGTGCTCCGGCTACTATTGTCATAGGCCGCGTCTGCGATTGTGGTGTCGATGAAGGACTGCACACCAAACCGTCCCACGTCTTCAACTTCTTTGGGTATTACCCAATCGATGAGGAACTTGGCGAAAAAGGGCAGTTCCTTTTCGATGGTTTTCTCAAGGATGGAGTTGCGGGGGAAATCACTGGTGGCCTTGTCACTAACCCGCAGCGCCATCAGCTTATCCCTGTTGCTACTATCTAGAGAAGGGATCACAGACAGGCTGTTGATGTCCATGTTGAGCGACATGACAACACGACCTGTCCACGGGACACTCAAGGAATCAGCATACTTGGCCTGATATTCAACACGGGGGTTTGCTACTGCACGTTTGATTAGCTCTGTGGCTTTGCGTTGATCTTGGAAAGAAGCTGCCGAAGTGGTGTCGTCGATCACCCATGTTGCTACCCGCCCCAAGTCCTTGTTGAACTTCGTCTGTCCCGACAGGTAGTCTGAGGCATCGGCATAGCCCCCGACCAGACCACTGATAACCCTGTTTGATAGAAGCGACTTGCCCTTATTTGTTGGCCCAACCAGAAGCATGGCCTGTCCCTGCACGAACTCTTTCTCAAGGACGGCCATATAGAACCTCTTGAGCCACGAATAAAAATAATCCAAGGCGGGTTGTTTTCCGCTATCTACAAACAACTGCCCCAACCACTTGTGCAGGAAGGGCCACTTGGATGGGTCTCCATCTGAATCTGGTTCGACCGGATTGATGTTGGAACAATTCAAGATCCTGTGCCCGTTATAACTGACTACCCGATCATCAGAAAAAACAACAGGGGCGATCTCATCGATCCTGTTCTGGTTACTGACTGTCAGTATCGCGGCCTCAACTTCCGATAGTGGTTGGTTCTTGCGCGGCTTTGGAGAAAACCCCGCTTGCTTGAATTCCAGAATCAACTGGTCACGAGGTATCGAGACGGCACTGTTGAATAGAACCTTAAAGAACGACCTACCGTTAAACCAGTATTCGTCCAGCAGCCCTGCGAGCTTCCTCTCTTCGTAGTCCTTGACGAATTGTGCGCCGAAGATGTCACGCCAAGACATGAACCCTTTGCCAGCTCTGTCGCTGTAACAAACGATACCGTCTTCAACTACTTGGCACCCGTCCCTGTTGATGCCATCATCAATCCAGAACAATGGGCCGCGTGACCCAATCTCAAAGTCCCCCACCCACCTGTTGGGGAAACGTGATTCCACTTCTTCCGCGACCGTGTTGATGGGTATGGACGTATCGTTTGATTGGGGAGGTCTGTCAGATACAGACTTCGCCAAAGCCGCCTGAACAACAGACGAGTCTAATGGGGTAGATGTTTTAACCCACTCTTCCCCTAATTCAAAATACTGGTTAGCGCGTAACGATGAACTGTCGAAGCCTGCAAATAACTTGTTCAGTTGAAGAGACTTCATCATGTTCAACATAAACGTGTCGAACATATCCGGCTCAATGGGTATTGGGTCCACAAATTCCCAGACCAGCCGAAGGTATCCCGATTGAGTTCTAGACCTCCACGTTGGTTTCTTGTCCACGTTGCATTTGAATTTCAGGTCACTGTCAATAGCGACCCAGTCAACCGAAGCGTCGTAGTCTGCGGTGACCCCGTATATTTTATGGGCGGGGTTGTCGTTACTTACTCTCTTCGATGGTGCCCTCCCCTCGACGGTGGAGTAGAAGACGTGGTCGGTCTGGGCATCAGCACACCACTCCCTGTATTCAGCCTTGGTTGCAAAAGAGGGTTTCTGCTTCTTTAGTTTGCTGAGATCAGACGTGTAATGTGCGTTGTTATCGCGGAGATTCTTGAGATAGCGATACTTCATTTCTGGTAACGGGTAAGAATTTGTCCTTCAGCCGCCAAGGGTATGTCGGGTATCCACGTCGGCGGCGATGACATGATCTCGATTGTTCGTTCCAGAATTGATTCCGCTTCATCTTCGTTACACTCAATTACAACTTCATCGTGGACGTGGAAAATCAATTTGATCCCGTCCTCTTCCAGCCTGACGATCATGTCTGAAAAGATGTCCCTCGCAAGTCCTTGCGACAGGTTTTCTGCTACGACACCTCCCCACAGCTTCATGGGCAGTCTCTTACCATTGCGGCTGACAATCGCCTGATGGCTGAACCGTTCGTTTTGCAGAACCAGTTTTATCCTGCCATAGTTGATATTGCGCCCCGAAGGGAGGGGAGCGACGTATGGAGTCCTTGTGTTGTAACATGACCTCAACGTGCTGTTGATCTTGCGCCAGAATTTAGGGATAGCAGAAAGCCTTTCTCTATAGAGATCTACCGCTGCCTTTGCTTCTCCCTTCGGCATGTCATACATCTCAGAGAACTTTTTTGCCCCCGCGCCGTACCCGCAACCAAGCACAATAGCTTTCACCTTGTGCCTCCTCTTGGGGTCTGTCTCTTTCAGCGGCCTTTTATCTTTTGACCACATCCCCATCCTAATAGCGAATGCCTCGTAGATGTCCTCTGTCTTAGCGATCTCATTCAGTGTCGCCTGATCCCCCGCAAGCCAACATAACGTCCGCACCTCGATCTGGGATAGATCAACTACGACGAGCTTCTTACCCTTGGGCGCACGAATCATGTGGCGCAGATTCACCCCAAACATCTCGTCGCGGGGAAGGTTCTGAAGGTTCAGGTTCCCGCCACTGCCAGAGAAGCGTCCTGTATGCCCACCCCAATACATCAGGCCACCATAGTAGCGGCCATCTGGTAAGGTAGCGTAATCGAAGGCTTCCAGCTTTTTCTTGAGCGCGTTAATACGTCTCCAGTTTGTAACGGCCCCCACCCATGTGTGCTTATACCCGTGTTGTCTCAGCCATTCTTGGGTATCCAGATCAGTCTGGGCGAGAGACTTGGGGGGTTCAATCCCGTGCTTGTAGCACTCTTCGTCAAAAGCGGCTCTGCTTAACAGAGGCTTCTCCCCTGCCCAAGGGATAGCTGTCTCCGCTTCAAAGAGCCTCTGGTTTATGGTCTCCAGTTGCTCCTTGAGGAGGTCGGCGTCCATCGGCAACCCGCGCTGGATAATCCTCCTGTTGGTCAGGCTGATTAGTCTCTCGTGGTCAGGCCACTTGTCTTTGTATTCCTGCCACAATCTGAGACACAGCACAGAGTCTTTTAGAGCATACTCGCTGACCTCCTTCTGGAAATCCTCCGGCATGTTCTCCCACCGCTTCGCGGCCATGTTGTCGCGAGTGGTCTTGGAGATTTTCAGATCGAAGGCTTCTGCTGTTGCGTTCTTCAGTGAACGGGGCAGCCCACAAGCCGCAGCCATGTCTGCTGTGCATTGCCACTCAGCGAATTCAACACTGGGCCACCACCCCTTTTCGACTCCGAAGAAATACAGGGTCTCGTCAAACGATGCGTTGTGGGATAACACACGACTCCCCTTGAGGATACCCCAGTCAAAGTCTTTAGGGTGCCCGACGAATTGGTAGTCGTTGTTGCCAACGACGGACACCATGTAGGCGTCAAAATCTGGGTGAGAAAAATATCCCAGTGGGCCTAGCCGCCTGATTGAGCAGCTCTTGTCGTAGTAGGACTCAAAGTCCAAGGCATAGGTCTCCATGTGATCATAAGGAAAAACCCGCTCCGGTGGAAAATGGGCCGGAGCGGGTTTAAGGGTTAGTTACTCGTCATCAAGGCCAAGTTTGAGCTGCTCCTCATTTGACCTGATTTGGTTCTGCAAAGCCTCGCGGACACATTCTAGTTTCCGTAAAGCCCTGCAAGCTGTTTGAACTTTATCCTCCATGTCAGCAATGGTGCTGTTAATCATTTGAACTTCTTCATTAAGAAGTCCGTTGAAATGCTCCGCTGCCAGAGGACTATCCCCGCATTCTGTAAATGCCTCCATTACGAGAAGGCTCCTACGAAGGTTTTTACATCATCCGTAGGTTCGTCCTGACGGATAGACAGAGATGGCGCGAACCACGAGTATTTTCCACGGCTGATCAGGGAACTCTTAAAGTCCCACAATCTGTGTTGCAACGATGCTTTCGGGTTGAATGCTGCGAACGTAGCGAGACGCTTGAACGTCTGGCGGTAAGCATCCTTGGCGGTGTTAAGCCGCCCGATGGCATAATTGTCGTCCCCAATCGGGAACGGGTATGCCGCATCGTTGTCCGAACCTTCCGGTTGTTTGAACAGGATGGTTATCTCAGCGAACTCAAGCATGTCATACTCAGAGGTTGCTTTGATATCATCTGCCTCTTTTTGCGAGTATGCAATCTGAGGGATTTCGTCACTGTCATAGTCGATGTTCTCCCGCCACCCTTTTAGGACGGAGAGAACAGCAACGGGGATCGTTTCGTCTGCTTCAGCCAACACATGTTGTTTGTCGAGAACAACGGCCCCCAAGGGGGCGTCAATCTCACTTGTCTTCTGAACGACATTTACGCGAGGCACGTCAATGTCAGTAGAGGAGATGGTGATTCCGCTGGCGTTAGCAGCAGCGAGTTCTGACTTGTGGTGGTGGGCCTCTGCGACTGCTAAGTCCCCTTCTTCTTTCTTCTTGCTCATTGGTTCTTGGTTCTTGGTTCTTGGTTATTGACTCACGATTGAGAATCGTTCGTCAGAGGTGTGGATGATGTCTGCTTCGTCACAAGCGTCAATGAAATTACGCTCTATTTTTTTCTTCTCGCCTCGTTCTGCCTGAGAGCCAACGAGTTTTGCGATCTTAGAAAGTGAAAAATTGGCCTGCTCTAACAGAGCGGTCGGCTCGACCCCGAATTCTTCCGCTATTCGCGTAAGCGTTTCGTTGTCAGTGATCTTTCGGGCCTTGCCCATAGACCTCAACTTCAGCCCATCAAGGCTGACCCCACTCAGGGCTACTTCTTTCGCCCGTTCCTTGATACGCGCAGCCCAGTTCTCCACGATCTTGGCAATGTTGAAGAGTTCCGATAAACGGGCAGGGTCGTCAATGTTCTCCAGATCCACGTCTGGGATAGTGGAGTCGAGCTTCTTCGCTACGTCGATGACCAGCCCACCCAGCGCGGGACAGGCGTCTTCGTGTTTGCAAAACCGACAGTATTGAGTCGGGGTGCAGTCCTTGAGGTCTATCTCCCCTTTGGCCCACTTGGGCCGAACTTCTTCGCCCTGCTTGATGACGATGCTGAGATCTTCGACTAGAGCGGGTAGATCACTGCGATCAAAGGTGTGGTGCAGGCAGTCGTTATGCTGCGGAACATAAAAGACAAAGATGATCTTGTTGATGTCTTTGAATTTCTGGAAAGCCCCGACCACATAAGCCTTTGCCTGCCAATTATGTTCAGGCGGGTCGATGATACTGATACCCGTTTTGTAGTCGGCCATCACAGCTACATCGGACGGCAAATGAAATTCGCTCCCGTTAGTTGCCACGATCAGAAATCTATCACAGGTTCCCCATGTTTCTGTCCCGTCTAGCGCAACATCAACTTGGATCTCGTTGTGTTCTTCCTTCACGGGCGGGAAGTTACCCATGAAGTCCGCTTCCATCTCCACGATCTGGTCGTAGATGTCTGTCTCTTTTTCATTGTGGAGGGCGGATGGGTCACGGACTTCCAGTGCTTCGTGGATGCGGGTTCCCATTTCGGCGGCAGCAGAAGTCCCACTCTTCCCTTCGTATCCCGCGCAAGCGGCGACGTACTTCAGGGAAGAGGGGGAGAATTCAGCGTGTCCTCTGGATGAGTGGTCTGGTGTGTTCATATTAGTGGAGGGTATTTAGGTTCTTTATCTTGTTTGTGATGGAGTCCATGACAACTTCTTCGATGGAGTCGTGGGCGATAACTACTTTCTGGATTGCATCACTTTTGGCTCCGTTGCGGTGAATGCGGCCCAGCGTCTGTAGATGGTTTTTGGCAGAGAATGACGGGCATATGATCGATACCCGCTGCCGGTTTCCCTTGGTGTCATGCAGGGAAATGCCCGTTCCCCCCGCCGCAATGTTGGCTACGAGGATGTGCTTCTCGTCGTTTTGGAATCTATCAATAGCTTCTTGCCGTTCTTCAACGGATTGGCCACCTTGGATTCTATCGCAGTTCAGGTTCTGGCACAGTGTCTGGACTGAGTCAGAGAAATTAACAAAGATAACCACACTCTTCCCCTCTAGCGTCAGGTCTTCTGCCATCTCCACTAGGTCAGGGATCTTGAATGCTTCCGCTAGTTGTCGGGCGCGTAAGATTTTTGTGAGCACATGCTCGCTATCTTCCACGGTTCCGTGCTCGATAAAGTGGCGGATAATCTCTGGCGTGACTTCTGCTTCTTCATAAGCGGCCCTTATTTGTTTCCCATTGCTAAATGCAAGAGGGTCCATGATCACTCTGTTCTTTTTGAATGAATCGGGGAAGTCCGCGATTGTCAGTTTCTTTACATTTTTTTCATACATTTCCTCCTTCAGGAAGGGCAGGTAGTCTGGATCAGTCATCTCCCATTTTCCCCATTCATTTTGATCACACCCGTTTCGGAGCATCCATGAATACCAACTATGCAGCTCGTTTACTGGTTTGTTCAGGGAATGCAACCCTAGCATGAACCCCAGCCCGCGCATCTCAGTTGGGTCTTCAGAGGCGGTAGCCGACATCCCATGCACTGAGTAGCCCTGCTGTATTAGGGAGATCAACAGTTGTGCGTTCTGGGTGTATGGGCCTTTGCATTTATGTATTTCGTCTACCAAGACAAGAGTCCCTTTAGGCAATAACCATCGCATGAACTTCTTCCCCCTTTTGGACATGTGGGGGGTCTTCCCTGTTCGCAGCTTTTCGTAGTTTAGAATGAAGAGGGGGGATAACCCTGTTTCCTTCATCTCGCGCCCCCATGAGGGAATCACCGACTTGGGACATATGACCGCTACAGGTCTGCCAAGGGTCAGGGCCATCTGGCATGCAACGACGGTTTTACCTATCCCTGTGTGCGAGGTGTCACAGGTGCAATTACCCACTTGTTGTTGTTCAACAAAGAAGTCATGTGTTTCCTGTTGTTTTGGGAAAAGCGTTTTCATTAGTTAGTGTAGTGGGTTGTTCAACATTGCGTGCATCAGCACCATCCCCAGATGGTACTTAGTCTGTTTGAACCCACGGTAGATCTTACGATGCTGGTGTGGGGTGAAGACGACTATGTCTCCTGCGGGGGACACTCCAACATTGAAGCCCAACTCAAAAGCGGGCTGGATTGCTTTCCAGTAGAAGGAGGGCTTGTCTGCTACGGGTATGTCGTGTTGTTCAAAGAACTTTTCGACGTGTTCTGGTCTAGTGTAGCGGGGCACGGAGAGTGGCTTTACCACAAGGTGCTCCAGCAGACAACACAAATCAGTTTTTTTCTTTTAGCCCAGAGCGGTAGTAGTGGGCTATCAGAAACGCATCAACAATCCCATCGTGTGGAACCTTGCACCTCTTGTTCTTCAACCAGTTTTCTGAGGGCTCCAGATTCTGGGCCAGCTCTAATGCCACTTGCTTGGTTCTTCCCTTGGGGGTGAACCCCAGCATTTTGCGCTGCCATTTATGGACACTAATGCGGGCCACCGTGTAGCCCTTGCACTCGGCCATACCCAGCAGCTTGCCAAATGAAATAGCCATAGAGCGCACCGCTTGCGAACTCTTCGCATGGGCCAATGGTTCTTCGATGGCGAGCACAAAGGGCGTGTTGAATCCCAATAACCATTCATTAACCTTACGGATGTCTACCTCCCGCTTCTTGCTGCGCTGTTGGCAGGGCATCGCGGTCTTGTCGATAAGGCTCCCATCGAGTTGGGCGATAGCACACAGCCCGCCGTCCAGCCCGTTATCAACTCCAACGATCACTGGGGGGTTTCGATGTGGGTCAGTTCAACGGGGGTGTTAGTGAACCGGAAAGGGTCTTTGGAAGTGTCGGGGGGCGGCGTCTTTTTGCTCTCCGCTTCCTCCCGCAACAACGCTTTGCACAGGATGGCGTAATTGACGATGTCGTCGCAGGCATCCTCCACTGACTCATTGACCACGCGCAATTCACCATCGGCCACGAACGAGCGAATACGCATGAGCTTATCCTGCACACGAAGCAGGAGTCCGGTTACAGGGTGCAGGTTCAAGGACAGGGATGCCTTGAAGTTTGCCAGCGCATCCGTTGCGCCAGAGCCTCCGGTGTAGTCGGAGTTTTTCTGCCGCATTATGTCCCGCGCAGCTTCGGACGTTTCTTCGTGGATGCGGAGGAGTTGCTCGGTGTTCATCGTGGGGGTGGTTGGGGGATGGCTGAGTCCTTGATAAGTAGGCCGTCTCCATCAGCGGGGACTTCAAGGGTGTGGCCCTTTTCCAGTAGCCGGATAAAAAGAACTTCTTTCCATGTGGAGGGAGCCACTCTGAAGTATGCTCCTTTAGCTAAGGTAACTCGGTAAGTGAATTTATTTTCCCCCAAGTCCTTCCGGCGCAACACTAGAGGATCTTCGATGAGCTGTCTCTGGGGGTACATCGGACATTCTAAGACTTGAGGAAAGCGGGAGCGGACTTACCTTTAGTGTTTTCTGCTAGATAGTCAATTAGATTTGACGCTGCGCGGGGGGAGATATTCCAGTTATGCGAAAGGATCGCGGTCGCAACAGGATGACTATAACAGGCTATGGGGGGTCCGTTGGGATGGTAAACTACCCCCATATATGCTTCAGATAACTCGCTCAAGAGGGTCAGGGAAAGGTGTCCCTCTGTGTCCTCTGGACCGTCAAAATCTAAACTAAACCTATCATGCCACACTGCCATCGCTGTCCACATCGATTATGGTTTTACCCTTCATCTTGTCCAGCGAGCCTTCTCCCTTGTCAGCTTTGGAATTATTGAGGATCGATATATCGATCTGCATACGGCTCCCGCCGCCACCTGTCTTGGCATTCAAGCCAAGGTTCCGTCTGATAAGTTGATCTAGCTCTGACATCTCTCGGACGGTCTTTGGCCCCTTAATAGACCTCATGCCGTCTCGTAGTAGTTTGATGCCTGCTGCCGCGACGTAGTGCTGGTACTTGTCGGCGGGCGAGTTCTGCGACTCCGCTATTTCCGCGAGGATCTTGTCCTCTTCTCTTGAAGCTGTAAGTTTTGCTTCAGTTGCTGCTTCCTGAGTCATCTCTTCAAGATGCACTTCAAGGTCTTCCTTGAGCTTGTCTTTGTCTGCACCCTTGTCGGGTAATTTGAAACCCGCCTTCTTTGGTGGCAGGCCAAGTTTGCGAAACCACCGGCGAACAGTCCCTTGGTGAACTCCCAACCGCCTACCAATAGCAGCGTTTGTCATCCCCTCCGCATTCATCCGCAATGCCTCTTGGACGATTTCGTTGTTTCCTTCGTTCTTGTCCCCCATTCTGAAAACAGTAAAGTTGGCTCTGATTTAATCATGCCCTCCGACCCAAATAAACGCAAGCGCGTTCTTGAGCCGCGTATTGACGCAAAAACAAAAAAATTAGACGTAGGTGGGTTATTGATCCCGCCTACCAGTTTGGTAACGGCCCTGCTTTATGGATTTGCACACCATCCGAAAGTAATCGCAAAGGAGTATTACTTCTGGCGGCTGTGTGACGAGCTATGGAACCACGAGGATCTGCCCGAACCCATGATGGTGCGCCATCCTTGGGCTGAACAGATGATTCGCGCCGCGTTGAAGAATAAATACCTGTCGATTGGGGGGTCTGCTTCATCTGGAAAATCACACACGATGGCAGCTTGGGGTATCATCAACTGGCTGTCACAACCACGCGACACGCTGGTCTTGATGACTTCCACCACCCTACGCGAAGCCCGTAAACGTATCTGGGGTAGTGTTATGTCCCTCCTGTCTGTGATTGAGGGCGCACCAATCAGGGTGCGGGATTCAATAGGTAATGCGGCTTATGTTGATGAGAAAGATACTCTTATCGAACGAGCAGGGCTTTCGCTCATCGCTGCTGAAAAGAGTAAGACTCGCGAGGCCGTTGGTAAATTCATCGGAATAAAGCAAAAAAGGGTAATTTTGATTGGTGACGAGCTGGCTGAGTTGTCAGAGGCTATCCTGAATGCGGGTTTGACCAACCTGTCCAAGAACCCGTCCTTTCAGCTTATTGGGATGTCTAACCCAAACAGCCGATTTGATGCCTTCGGAGTATGGTCAGAACCAAAAGACGGATGGGACTCAGTAGACATCCAGACTGCTGACGGATGGGATACCAAGTGGGGTGGCAACTATATCCGGCTCGACGGCGAACGCAGTCCAAACATACTATTAGGGGAGACCAAGTACCCTTGGCTCCCGACCGCCGCCAAACTGGAAGAGGACCGCCTCCTGCTGGGGCCAACATCTCGTGGGTATATGCGGATGATTCGGGCCGTATTCTTCGACAGTGACGAAACAACCGGAATTTATGGGGAGTCAGAGTTATCGAAGAGTGGGGCGCTGGGGCAGGTAGACTGGGAAGGTGAGCCTACAACAGTAGCGGGCGTGGACCCCGCTTTCACCAATGGGGGAGACCGGACGATCCTGTCGATTGCTGAAGTAGGGTATGCCAAGAACGGGCAATACGTCTGCCAGTTCACGGACGCGCTCCATTTGAACGATGACGCTACGAATAAGGCGGTTCCGCGCACTTACCAGATCGTCCAACAAATCGTTGACCATTGTAAAAGAAGGGGCGTTTCCCCTGAAAACGTGGCGGTTGACTCCACTGGAGCGGGGGCACCCTTCTGCGACGTGCTGGCTGGTGAGTGGTCGCCCAACTTCATGCGTGTCACGTTTGGTGGGAAGGCGTCTGATAAGCGTGTTTCTATGAACAGTCAACTGACCGGCGAGGAACTCTACGTTAACCGTGTTTCTGAGTTATGGTTTGTGGGTAAGGAACTTATGAGGACGAAGCAGATCTATGGGATCAGCTCAGATCTGGCCCAAGAGATGTGTGCCCGCAACTACGACATGATCAAGACTGGCTCCCTCAAGGTGAAAATTGAATCCAAGCCAGAGTTCAAGTCCCGCTTCGGTCGAAGCCCCGACTTGGCTGACGCTGCCTTCCTCGCACTGGATTGCGCTCGCCAGCGTTTGGGACTCGTGGCCATTGATCCACCAAAAGAGGAGCAGGGTGGGGGGTTCAAGAAGCGGGTTACAATCCAGTCCTTGGGTAAGGCGCTGGAGAATCCAGAGGCAAATCTGATCTCCTGATTCAAAAAGTCCTCTGTAAAACGTATGGGCTTATTGGACTCTCCAATAAGCCCACATGTATTAGAGAGGACTTTTTGAACTCGCTTGCCACTCCCGCTACTGAATTGCTGGAATTGACACTAAGGCCCAAAAAAGGTAACTTGTCCTTTTACCTTCGGTAATCATGGGGCTTAAAGGAATCGCATCTAAAGAAGAAGAAGACGAGTATGGTAACCCTCTTGTTGGGGCCAAAACTTTTGACATCCAAGGGGACCAAGCCATTGAGGTAAGCCCCAAGGCGAGCCTCTTAAAATCAGCAAAGAAACCTGTGGCGGGGTCTGGTGTAATTACGGGCAAAACTGCCGAAGATCGAAAAAGGGGATACACACTGGCTTCGGAAGACAAAGACAGCCCGTTCTTTACGCCCCCGTCTACTTTAAATCCTGATCTTTCAGAAGGCGAACTTGGTAAAAGAATGATGCAAGCCTCCAATCCCCCAGTGGATGCGGGCGGTCTAAGGAGACAAGACTTTGCTTCTGAAAAAGCCTACGATGCTGCTGTTGCAGACCAAAAGGACGAAGACCAACCGTTCGGTTTTGGCGGGGCTTTGAGCCAAGCGCCACGCCAATTAGGAACGAAATCTGGTGCCCTGCGTCGTGCAGGTAGGGCCGCTGGCCGCATGGGGGCGGCGGCTCAGGCTAATCAGTTGTTTGGTGCCGCTGCCATGCAGGGCATAAACGAGCCAAATATAATGACTGAGGAACAACGGGGTCGTGTGGCATCAAAACAACAAGAAGCCATAGATTTGACCCGCCAGAACCAAGCGTACAATAAGAAGTATATGGACTACGCCAACAAGTTATTGGACAGGCGACTCAAAGGGTTGAATAGTGGTGGCGGGACTGGTCGTGCTGGGATGCAGTATCGAGGTCTTGGGCAGAACCCCTATTCTAATATCCAACGCGGGATTTAGTCATGGCTCTTAATTTCAATACGGACATCGCCCCTCTTCGCGCACAGTTTTTTCCTGTGGGCGGCTTGCGTCAGTCTGAGTTCCAGCAACTACAGGATATTGACACACAGACGATTACCCCTCTACGGGAGCAATCGATGAAGATGGCGAACAACCTGCTCAATATGCAGCAGCAGGATCTGGCTTACCAAAGATCTCAGGAAGCCTTAGCCGCTACACGGCGAAAAGCTAAAGGAGAAATTGAGGCAATGGATCATATGCCTGCCCTCATGGACAATTTGAATACTATCCTGAATGATGACTCTAAGGATGCGTTTGAGCAGACCAGCGACATTACCCGTTTGCAGATGAGCATGGCTGGGGCATTGCCCTACAGCCCTGCTATGCAGAATATGTTCTCGTCTGCGGCACAGACGGCACAAGCGAATGCAGCCAAGATTCGCAAGGAAGAGGAAGATGCACGCCGCAAGGAACAGCGTGATGCGGGCATCCTCCACACTCTTGGCCAAGTGGGGGCACATGATGCGGTTAGGAAGCGCATTACTGATCCATCTTCCGCAGGAGGAGCTGAAATTACCAGCCAAGAGCAAGCCTACGACGACCTTGCCTTGGTTTATAAAGGCCGCTCTGAAGTGTCAGCAAAGCAAAAACAGCAGGAACTTGAGCGGGCGGAATTCAAGTCCAACATTGATAACAAGCGTAAGAGACTCCTGCAACATGAAGCTACTCTCTTGAAGATGGGTGCTGTTGATGATGACTTCATTGCTCAATCGCTGAAGACAGGAGTGGTGCAGGAACCCCAAGCTACTGGCAAAATTGAATTCAAACCGGAGGAGCGGGAAAGTCTGGAGGAAATAATCCTTACGCTCAACCCGAACCTTGATCCTGAGTTTGTAAAGAATTCATCTACCAAAGATCTTTTCCGCGCTTCTCTCCGCACCATAAACCAATCGGTGCGGAGACTTAATGAGAGCACTGCCGCCGCTGGCAAGACGGCTACTGGTGCCCCGACTATTGCCTCCAATTTCGACTAATCCTTAATCTACATATCCTAAGCACATTTCAGCTATGACTGATTTTGAAATCCTCATGGGGAAAACACCGGAACCTCCGGCCCCGCTAGAAGTCCAGAAGTATTCCGAATGGTCTGATACCGTTCCTCTTAATGACGATCAGATACAGAACAGGCTAGATTACTCTAATTATTTACGGGAACAGTATATTGGGGCAGATCAGTATAATGTAGACATTGAACAGGAGATCCGTTCCGGCCTCTCCAGCTCCCTTCTCAGGGAAGGACTGGTTGCAGAAGACGACCCCGATATGCTGGAGTCGTTTTACAAGCCTACTGAGAGGGCTTTTGACGATAAGGTAGACCTTATCCAGTCAACAATCGGGCACGAAGACCCTGACTGGGATGCGGTTACTCGTTATAAGGCGCTTAATAAGGTTGTCGCTGCTGATCCAGAAGCGATGCCGGACACCATTGATAACCTTGAAGCGGCTAGAGAACAGGTAGAGCAGATCGTTGATACTCGTTTTGACGATGTCAAACGCACAGCCGTCCACAGCGGCGAACTTGGATTTGCAGTTGTTACTGGGGATGATGGGGAGCCTGAATTTATTGCTGGCGACCGCGCTACCAAGAGCGACCTGATCACGGCCCTGAAAGATTCTAAATTAGGCGGGGTGCAGCTTTCTGATGCTTATATTGCCCAAGAACAGTTGTCTCTTCAGAAAGGCACGGAGCTACCCAAGTATAAATACAAGCGTTTGCGTGAGGCCCACGACATGATCATGGAGCTTGCGGAGCAGGATGAAAGTTTACGCTACCAGATCTCCGGTCACGGGACGCGCCTTGCTCGTTCTGAGTATGACAAGAGTGACGCTTGGGAAATGTTTCTGGATGATTCCGGCCAAGACATCAGTGATGCCGCTGGTTGGTTGATTGGTAAAATAACGGGAGGCGATCAGGATGAAAGGACCGCCGCTGCCAGAGCAGAACGTGCGGCCATTGCCCAAGCAGGTAGTGCTCACTTTGATGAGGCAACTAAAGAATTAGCCCGCAAATTGAACAACGTAGAGGGCATCAGGGAGAGTGATGCTTTTAATCTGGAGGAGGTGCAGACTGCGTATAAGCAGATCATCCTTAATGACGCGAACTCCAACAACAAGTTTGAGTTCCACGATGGGGATGACGAAGTGGGCAAAAACATTCGGACATACGGATACCTTGGCCCTGTGGTTCACCCTGCTGCAATGGCAAACAAGGACGTGTTTGACCGCATGCTTGCTGCTCGTCCAGATGTTGATGGCTCTGTAAAAGAGATGCTGACCAATAGCCGGACAGCTTTCTTGGAGAGTAATTTTAGCCACATGAGCGAGCTGCTGGGCCGTTCGGCTCAGGCCGACGAGTGGACAGACGCACTGACAAAAGGGCGGGCTAATTCCCAAGCTAACCATGAGATCCTTTCCGACTTCTTAGTAGACGAGAAGAACTACAACGAGTTCGCAGAAAGAACCAAGGGCATTGCTTGGTCTCTTTGGGATTCCGTCACGGGGCTAGTGGCTGCTGCTCCCGCTGCTTTTGGTGCTGGTTGGGCACAAGATACCTTGGTCAATTCTGCCCGCCGTAATTCCGACAGACGGGAAGTAGCTAAACTTTTTGGCGAAGATTTTGGGTTTGTCCAAGATATTGGTGAAACTATTGCACCTCTTTTGGTGGACGTAGCTGCTACTGCTGCCCTTGCAACAGTCACCCTGCCCGCCGCAGGAGCAGGTGGGGCTGCTTATTTTGCCGCCCGACAAGGGGCGAGGTTTACAGCCAAGGGTTTGGGAAAAGCCCTTACCACTTCTGTGCTCCGCGAAACTGGGGAAGAAGGTGCGGAAGCATTAGCCCAGACACTTTTAACTAAAGAGCTTATCAAACAGTCCGTCAAAGATGGCGGGACTGAAGGAGCTTTAGCAGCAATTAAAGGCTATAATAGTCTTCTGGCAAAGCGAGTTGGTATCGGGGCAGCTTCTTTTGTCCCTGCGGCCACACGTTCTGGCGGGGCCACATATGGAACTCTCTTCAATGAGTTGCAGAAAAGCACTGACCTGAGCCGCGAGGAGATTCACGACAGGGCATTAGGTGGCGCGTTGATGGCGGGCGCTTTTACCGGATTCATTACTGCTGGGTTTGGTACGCTGGGCAGAGGTGGTGTGGAAGACGCCCTGTTGAAGGGCATGTCCTTTAAGCAGTTGTCTGCGACTCTTAAATCCATTGCTAACACTAAAAACATTACAGACCAGACTATTGCGAAAGCCATGTCGTTGCAGTTAAAGAAGTCGCTGGCCCAATACAGGTTTGAGGGCGGGCGTTCCTTTTTAAAGAGTGCCATCGATGAAGGTCAGGAAGAAGCTCTTGATGAATTTATCAACGGCTTTGTCACGGACGCGGTTCTTGAAGAGAACACCCCAATGCTGGAGCGCGTGAACCAGTCGTTGTATGCAGGTGCATTGGGCGGCGTCATGGGCGCGGGGGTTCCCGCTGTCCAAAAGATAAACAAAAAGATGCGCCCCGACAGATTTGGGCAAGCCGCCATGACGGCTCGTCTGGAGCGGGAGTTTGACGAGGGTGTAGTTGAAAGGCTCGTAGGCTCCGGTAGCCCGTTGACCGCAGAAGCGTTCCGTAAGATGCGTAAACGTCCTGCGAGAGAACGTGCAGGTGTAGCACCAGCAGCAGGAGAACCGCCAGCAGGAGAACCACCAGCAGGAGAACCACCAGCAGGAGAACCACCAGCAGGAGAACCACCAGCAGGAGAACCACCAACATTACCAGCTACTGGCCCCTTGGCAGGTCTATCTATCCCGCAGATTGTTGATATAGCAAAGGCGGCAGATGCCGTCCCCGCAGATGGAGTCATTGATGAGCAACAAAAAGCCGCCGTTGATTTTAGAGACCAACTACCAGCACCCACACCGGAAGGCGCACCCGCACCCGCACCCGCACCCGCACCCGCACCCGCACCGGAAGGCGCACCGGAAGGCGCACCGGAAGGCGCACCGGAAGGCGCACCCGAAGAACAAACCCTGCCAGACGAACAGACTTTGCTCTTTGATGAAGAGGTAGGGGCCAAGGCTGAACAGTTCTTGGCAACCCTTACAGCTAACCTTGGCGAAGAAATAGGGCAGCAGAAACTGCGAACGGCACTCAATGAGCATGAATCCCAGCAGGATATGTTGGGCGGCGGCGGGGACGCCTCACACACCCTGTCTGGGAACCCCAAGAAAACTAAAGACTTCAGTGAATTAACATTCCGCCTGACGAGCGAGAAACACAAAATTATCGCTGAACGTCTTGGAATAGACCACATGAAAGTTGTGAGGACGGAAACGGGGCGCTTGTCCCTAGTCAATCCTGTCCCCGAAAGTCGATGGACTGCTGTTGCTGGGTATGCAGGAGCGCGGGCGAAAGCCATAGAAGAGTCCATCGACACTTCCGATTCAGGCCACTTTGATCTGACAGCATTCAAAGCCGCTGCCTCACTTGCAAAAGAAGACGCCTCTCCTTTTAAGGAAGGTGAAACTCTTGGAGAGGCTGAGATGGCTGAAGTGATGGATTACATCCACTTGGCTGTGCGCTTTGGCTATCCCATCAGGGTGAATAAAAACGCCCTGTTTGGCCTGCCTAAATCTAGGAAGTATATTGATAAGTCGAACTTCTTAGCCCAAGTCGTTTACAACACTTACCCAGTAATTGAGATCCCTGAAGCAGAGGGGCAGGGGGTATTCACAAGCAGCCGGAAAAAAACTTTCTTCGACCCCGTAACGGGCAAACTCAAGAAAGGCAAGCTGATCAAAGGAGTCACGATCCGGCAAGGAGAAGTCGGAGTGTTCAATAATGACCCTGTTGTTGTAGCAGAAATGCTGGCCCACGGGCTACCTGTAGTAGTCCCAGAGGGTCTTGAGATCGGAAACCTGAATCCTGCATTTGATCCCCAAGAAGTCAAAGACGGGGAGATCAGGACCGTCTATCGTCCTACATTAGACGGACGTTTGAAAGAGTCCGTAAATGACCCCATTGAAAAAATCGGGACGGTTGCGGCCAACCATGATTTGTCTATGGCCCATGCGGGGGTTCCTTTCATTGCCGACCTTAACAAAATCCTCCCTGATGGAGCACAGGGGGTATCTCCTGAAGGTAAGCCCGTTGCAGTTGGTGGTGAGGGGGACATGAGGGGTCTTGAAGAACAAATCAGCAAGTTTGAGCGGAGATTTAATGATTATCCTAGTGACTATGCTCTTTTTGTAAGCTGGCTTGGCGGCGGCATACTGAATACTGATTATAGACAAGACGCTGTTAAAGGTGCCGGATATGAATATCGCCTTATAGCTAATCTTTTCGAGTTGCGGGTTGCTCTACTGCATGAGGGGGCCGACTTAGTCAAAACTGTGGGGGGCAGGAAAGTCCTCAAGCCAGAAGCGAAGAAGAGAGCAGTGGCGGCATTGATGAGCCGCATGAGGACAGACAGTAAAAAAGATGTCGCTGATAGAGTGATTAAGCTCATCCGACCTAAAAAGTCTAAGGGAACCCACACAGAAACTATACTCCAGTTCATAGAGGACAAAGTTCTCAATAACTCAGATTTCGCGGGGGACAAGATGCCCACCTACCAAATGATTCTGAAGAAGAATTTTGATCGATACGCCGACCAACACGATGCGCGGGGGCTTACCGAAAAACAAAACGCAATGGTTGGGATGGAGGAAGAGGGTGCAATGGACGCTCTTTCTTTGGACACCCTTGAGGCTAACGCACTCTATATCGGCGGCTCCGACCCGTCTGATCCGGTTTCCCCCCAAGCATTTTCGTTCTTCGTTAAGAAGAACATACAAGACGCTATCCAGCTTATTGAAGATCCTTCTAACTTTGAGCTGAAGGCTGCTCTTATCAACTTGGTAAAAGACTCTGTCATGCCTAACGCGGACCCCGCGACACAAGAGCAGATAGAGAACGAAAGTGCGGCAAAACTCATGGATCGAGTGGGGGGCTGGATGACCGATGCTAACGACCCCGCTGTCAGAGAGTTCACAGCCCTCCTTGAAAGCGGCAGATTGCAGGCAGGTTTAGACTTGCGACTAGCCTTGGAGTTGCGGGCTATAGGAAACCGCTTAAAAGGCGACCCGTCTAAAAACGCAGAGTATGTCGAAAAAGTCCGGCAGACTATGTCAAAAGGGGAGGCGGGCGAGTTCACTACTAAGCAAGCGCAGAACTTGCTTAGAGGTCTCGACCAAGCAATGCGGAAGCGGTTTTCGCGGTCCCACCTTACGGAAGCGGAACGCAAGCAAGCCGAAATTGATAACGCCGCCGACATTGCAAGACTGGGTCTTGTTTCCGGCGACCCTGAGTCTGTAGTCACGGCCCTTCAGAAGATCGCAGATACCAGCTCTAACCCCAACCACAAGATTGTTGCGGAGATGTTGTTGGAAGACCCCGACTTCATACGCAGTGTCGGGTTCAGTATGACCAATGCACCCAAGCTGGATATTGCTGGGGAGTATTCCAAAGGGACAGATGGGGTCAATCGTGTGCTGATCAACACAGCTAATGGCAATGGCAGGGGGCTTGAGAATGTGCTCTTGGAAGAATTCATGCACGCCGCTCTGTTTGACATCGTCAACAAGAACAAAAACCAACTGACCAAGAAGCAGCGGTTGGCGCTCCAGCGGCTCAAAGGTTTGAGAGAGCTGGCTGCACAAAGCTACAAGGAAAACTATTTAGACAAAGGCAAACAGGATTCTCTTCTGGAAGACGGCTTGGCGAACCTTGATGAGTTTGTCGGGGCAGTTCTCCTATCGCCTGAATTCCAAACACACCTCAAGGCTCTTGACCCGCCGCAGGGACAGCGCGGATTCTTCCGCCGTATCTTGGATACGATAGTCAATATGTTCCGCAAGGTGTCTTCACAGGAAGGCGACGTGTATGTGGACGCTCTGAAAGATGTTCTGGATCTGGGTCCAAAGCGGCGGTTCAACGGGAACTCCCAGATGGCAGCCGCAGTAGCATACGATGCAGGCAAGGCTGCGGAATTAGATGCCGCTCGCCGTGCGGAACGCTCTGAACTGACTGTTGCTCTTGAAGAAGAGCAACAGATGCTACAGCTCGATGATCTGGCTCCAGTCAGCAAAGAGGAGCTGAACGAAGAACAGCAAAGGAAACGGGAACAGGTCATTGCTCATAAGCTAGAAGAAGACAAAACCAAATCCCCAGAAGAACGCGCCCGCGATAACGACGTGGCAGTTCTCAGGGAAGAGAACAAGGAACAGGAACCAGACCCAGAGCGCAGCGCGGCTGCTGACGAAGCCTTGATACTCCTCAAAGAAAAGGGCGGCATCCCTTTCGGGGTGCAAGTCCTCGACCATAAAAAGGCTCCCGATCTGGATCGTGTCCCAGCAGGCACCATCATGTGGATGAGGCGCGGCGTGATGTATGTGAACCTTGAGGCCCTCACTAACGAACTGGAAGGCAAGAGTCCCAATGCTCGCAAGGCTAGGGTTCAAGCAATGGTGAATGAAGAAGTCGGCCACATTGCTTCTTATGGTTCCCTTACGATTCAGGATATCGACCAAGTTGCTGATTCCTTAACGGTCACTGAGTTTGATGCCATCATCGAGGAATACTACAAGAATGACCCAGACGACACGAGGATCGTAGCGGCAAAAGCAGAATTACGTTCCCCAGACCCCCAGAAATCTCGCACCCAGAAAAGGATACTGGTAGAAGAAAAACTCCGCATGCGTTTGCAGCGTGCAACTCGCGGGTTCACGACTGAAGAAGACAACGAATTCTGGA
>Ga0098061_1000362_pt1 | contig 21224 bp, 29 predicted proteins | sample 22_taG_FD_92579 | JGI IMG/M metagenome (GOLD analysis project Ga0098061, IMG submission 92579) | Marine viral communities from the Subarctic Pacific Ocean - 22_ETSP_OMZ_AT15343 metaG | ecosystem: Environmental > Aquatic > Marine > Oceanic | place: Subarctic Pacific Ocean | collected 2015-01-20
ATTGATTGTTATAATCTGATTGATTGATTTTAAAAGTTTTAATTTGACTGGTTTGATTTGGTTTGAATATTGACATTTTATAAGTTTTATTATTTATATATATTATCCAATTTATATTGTATTTAATTTGTATTCACATCAACAACAGATAGCAGGAGGGGGAGGGGGGAGGGGGAGGGATGAGGACTGGACAGAGGGGAGGCAGATCTCAGCATAGCGCAGGATCAGGTTGGATCAGGATAGAATAGGATGGGAGGGGGTGGGGTGGGGTTTGATGGGGCGGGGGAGAGGGGGGGAGGGTAAAGGCCAATCAAGGGGGGTCTGGAGGGGGGAATAAAGGGGCCCCGTAAAACGAAAACGCAAAAGGGAATTGGCTAAAAAGAGGGGGGAGAGGGGGCTACCCTAAACTTATCTATAAGTAATCCCCTATAAATAAGTGTATTCTAAAAGAAGGTACCTATTTTTTTTTAATAATTGTAAATTTTTTAAATAATGTGTGAATAACTAGTAATATACAGAAATTTCTAAAAATATTACAAAATTAAGCTATGGCACAAGGATACAATGACAGATTAGATGAAACAATAGCCGGTAAAGATGGTGCGGAATCTACAAAAGATACTTCTATGACTGGAAGAAGACACGAATCAGAGGCAATGGAGAAGAAAGACCACGGACACAAGTACGGATCTGACTCAGAAATGTCTTATAGACACCATCATATGCATGGAACAATGAAAATATTGAAACATATGGGTGGAAGAGGCGTAGGAATGAGCGTAACTGACGAAGGTATTGAAGGATTAGGTGATCCTAACGCTGAAGGTCGCTTTATATAGATTAAATACACGTTATGGGGACAAAAATGGACAAATATGAGGATAAAGAGGCGGCAAAAGACGATTATTCTCACGAAAAGAAATTAGGGGCAGACGCAAGATGGGATATGGAGCACGGTCATGGTGATTGGGCTGGAGATGATATTGATCACGCACATGCTTTAAAGAAAGATGCGCATGATGATGCTAGAAACAGACATTATAGACATCCAATATTGAAACATAACCACTCAAGACGTTAATTATGACAAAATTTAAAATCGACCCTCCATATGGTACTCAATCCGAAGCTCAAACAGGTTACGATACTCAAGTTGCAGGGTATACGCAGAAAGGTTTCAAATTTGGAGATGCAACAATAAAGGATCAAACAATATCTGGAACAGGTACTAGAACCATCGATGTTGAGGCTCCTAAAGCGGTAAGTGGTGGAACTCCAGGAACTCCTTGGGAAAACAAAATGAGATCGCTTTTAGGCGGAGGTGTTAGTTATAAAAAATTAGCGGAAATGGGGCATGGCTATGAAGCAGCATTAAAGAAAAAATTTCCTGGTGCATATAAACCTAAAACAGAAACACAAGATGTTAAAACACAATGGACCCCGAAACCCGTAGAAGTAGAAGAACCACCAGAAAAAAAGGAAGTTGTAGATAATGGTGGTGATGAAAAAGTAACTGACGGTAGTATTAAAGACACGGATGCAACTAATACAGAGGAGAATCCAGATCCTATTGCAGATAATGATTTAAACCAAATCGCTGCAGCTCTAGGTGCTGCCAAAGCGCCACCTCCTTCTAAAAATGCAAAACTACCACCAGTACCTAAAAGCTCTATGGTAAAAGGTAGTGATACAAGATATCCTCAAACAGACTTAAACTTAGTTGACGTTACACACGTCGTTTAAAATAAAACAATAATGGCAATAATATATACATATCCCAAACTATTAAATCCACAAGGAAACGAACTAATAGTTGTATCGGATGTAAACAATCGAAATTCCACAAGATTAATAACATTAGCATCGATCGCTGGATTAATACCTGGGACAAGTGGTTGCTCAAGCGCTATTACCGGAATAAATGATGCGGGAGGTGGAGTAATATATAGTTCTATATTATGCGCAGACATGGTGATGACCTCAACAGATGGTACAGTTAGTATCACTCCATTTGGACCAGGATTAGGGGTTGACTTAAGTGCTTCTTTAGCAGGAGTTAATTGCGCTACAAATAATATTATAGGAGGAGTGAAGATATCTTCAACAACAACAGATCCAGTTCCTGCACCTATAACTAGTAATTATGATTTATATCCTGTAGAAACAACTACCGATGGCGAGTTTGATTGTACTGCAGTAGTAAGAATCCCCACCAATGCAAGTGGATGTAACGATGTGTTTTCGAAAATTGTTGTTTCCCCTAGTGGGGATGAGGTTGTAGCCTCTGGCTGCAGCGATTATCCAGTTTTTGTAGGTGATGAAGGAATAGATGTTAGTGTTCCAATTCCTGCATCTCCCTTCATTCAATGGACCTTAGAATGTGCTACAAGCACTACTAAAGGAGGACTTATGGTAAGTGCCACTAGTGCTCCAAGTATAGCATCTGTAGCAGATTCAGGCGATTATTTACCTGTACAACTTTATCCAGGTGCAAGTGGAAATGATTGTTTTGCTTGTGTAAGAGTACCATCAGAAGGAAGTATTCCTTGTGCTACTAGTGCCAACATTGGAGGATTTCATGCTAATGTAGTAGGTATTTACCCACCAAGTGCTTCTCAAACAGGAACCTATTATCCAGTAGAAATCACAGAAGGTGCACCTTGTACAGGAATTGTAAGAATACCCGAATCTCAAGCAAGTGGATGTACAAATGCATGGTCTACAATTCTAACACCTGACACCAATACTGCCACTGCTAGTGGTTGTGATGATAGTATGAGTTTTCTGGTTCAAAATACTTCTAATCTTATTATTACAAGTGACGGAGACGATATAACATTTGCTTTAGGATGCGCCAGTGACCTTTTGCGAGGAGGAATAAAAGTTTCTGGCACGCAAGGGGGAGATGCAGCCCAACCAGCTGTAAGTGGTCCATATTATCCTGTTCAAGTTGACGCAAATTGTGTTGCAACTGTAAGAGTTCCAAGTGGAGATTCTGTTATTACTGATGGTGAATTTACTCCAGTGTTAATGACTCAAGGAGGTGATGGAACACAAATTGTTCCAACAATGTATGCAGACTCTCCAGCGGCTGGCGGTATTAAGTATCGAAATCGCAAAGCATGGTATCATGTGGTAAACGGAGTAGTATATATAGATTTCTATTTAGAATTTGAATGTCACCCACCTGATCAAAGTAGTGGAGCACAATCAATCATCTTAGCAAAATCCTTAGGAATTGGCGTGGATGATGCAGGAACATTAGAACCTTTAACATTCTTAACTGGATTAGGAGATTTAAACGTTAGTGAACCAAATAATGCTACAGTAAATATAAGTAGAGCTGAATGTTATTTAACGGCTGGAGGAGTAGATACAAATGAATGGGTGACAATGCCTCAAACAGGTATGTTAAATAGATATCCTGATAATATAACTCCAGGGATTGAACCATTTATGTGGTTAGCTGGACATGTATATGTAGATGTAGTAAATAACATGTCGATGCAAACTGCTTATAGTCCAGATCCATGGATTACATTAACTACTGGGGGAACTATTGAACAAAACCCTATACAATATGCTATACTAGCTGGTAGCATGAGCGCAGTATTAAGAGCTACATAAAATATTAAATAACCGAACTATCATGTGATAGTATAAATAACCAACGTTAAACTAAAACCAAATAACATGACGTTTTTATACCGTACTCAATCGTGGAGTAGTGCACCACAACAACACCCTGATCAAGAGATCATAACCCTTTGGAAACATATATCAGATAAATCCAATTGGAGAATAGTACAACTACCAAATGGATTCTATCAAACGGAATATAGAGATATTAAAGATGAAGATAGATGGATAGATGTAACCAGAAGAGAGACTATAGAAGGAGCAGAAGCTGCAATTGATGGATCAGTTGATCACTATGCTAAAAAACTAGAGTTTGCGAATGGACCCAAAATAGTAAAAACATTTGAATAATAACCAATATAATTTAATTTAATAAAATGAGTGAAACAATTGTAAAACATCTTAATTTTGGCGAAGATGCTAGATTTAAGATATTTACTGGAATAGATAAACTCACTAAAGCTGTTAGCTCTACACTAGGAGCTAGCGGCAAGTGTGTTATTTTAGAAGATGCACAAGGTAATCCACAAATAACAAAAGATGGAGTAACAGTAGCGGATTCTATAACTTTACTAGATCCAGTGGAAAATATGGGAGCTCGTCTTCTAAAAGAAGCAGCCCGTAAAACAGTTAAAGAAGCAGGAGATGGCACAACAACTGCCACGGTTTTAGCACACGCTATATTACACGAAGCCTATAAAGTGATAAAATCGGAAAATCCGCGACAACTAAAAGAGGGGATAGATAATGCCGTAAAGAAAGTTATTAAATACTTAGAAAAAACTTCTAAACCTGTTCAAGGAAAAGGAATTACTAGTGTAGCAACTATTTCAGCTAACAATGATCAAGTATTAGGAAATATAATAGCTCAAGCATTTAAAGAGGTGAATGAAACTGGAATAGTAATTATGGAAACCCATGATGAACCTAATACAATAGTAGAAGTAGTAGATGGTGCTCAATATGATAAAGGATTAAAAAATCCTCATTTTATTACTAATGCTGATAAAGGTACCTCTGAACTGGAAGATGTATATATTTTACTAGTAGAAAATAAAATAGAAAATATTAGACAAATCCAGGGAATATTAGAATTTATAATTAAAGGTAATAAAAGTTTATTAATTATTGCTGATATGGATCCTAATGTTGTTTCTGCATTAGCAATGAATAAAATTAAAGGAAATATAAAGATAAACGTAATAGACGCACCAGTATATGGTGTAAACAAACTGAATACATTACAAGATTTGTCTTTAATTACTGGTGCTACTATAATTAATGAAGATTTGGGAGATGACATGGAAATGGTTACTATAGATCATTTAGGTAGATGTAATAAAGTAGTAACAAATTATGCAGAAACAATTCTTCAACGAAATGATTATATTGAAGAAGTAGAAGAAATTGTAAAAGATTTAAAAGTAACTTTACAAAAGGAAACTAATCCAACTGTAATTATAAATTTAGAAAAAAGAATTGGAAGACTATCTGGAAAAGTAGCTATTGTAAAAGTAGGTGCTAGTTCAGAAGTAGAATTAAAAGAAAAGCGAGATAGAGTTGAAGATGCTATTTGTGCTACAAAAGCTGCAATCAAAGAAGGTATAGTGCCTGGAGGTGGAATAGCGTTATTAAATGCTTCAAATAAAATAAAAACTAAATCAATTAGTGAAAATGTTTTATTAAAAGCGATACAATCCCCTTATCAAACAATTTTGGAAAACGCAGGTATATTAGAATATGAAATACCTGAAGAAATTGGGAAGGGATTAAATGTGGTTACAGGAGAAACGGTAAATATGGTAAAGTCCGGAATAGTAGATCCACTACTAGTAACTAAAAGTGCTTTGAATAATGCAGCTTCCGTAGCCACTACTATATTATCCACTGATTGTGTAATCAATAACTTGAGAGCGAATGAAGGCAGTAGGTAAATATATAGTTATAAAAGAATTACAAGAAAAAACCACTGAAACAAAAGGTGGTTTACTCTTGTCTGAGAAACAAAGAGAAGATATAAGATATCAAGAAGCTGAGGTATTAAACCCAGGTTCTGATGTAACATTATTAAAAGTAGGTGACAAAATCTATTACGATCGACACGCTGGCTTTAATATTGAAATCAATAAAAAAATGTTCAAAGTAATTAAAGAACAAGATATAGTAATAGTAATATAAAAAAAAATTATGGCAACATATAAAGAAGCATTTGAAGCTGACACAGACAAAGCGAGAGCTGCCAGAAAGCAATATGGAACTTTAGAAGCTTTTACAGCTGCAGCAAAGAAATATAACGCTACCAAAAGTGAAGGTGGTAAACTACATACTTACAAAACTAATATGAAAGATTTTGCTCATGGTTCGGACGAAAGAAGAGCAGAATATGATAGAAGAGGATGGGGATATGATCCGACAATTTCCGCTCCTAAAGGGTCTACATCAACCCCTTCTTCAACAGCACCAACCACCCCAGGATCTACGACAAATAAAGCTAACAAAAATCCAAATATATCTAAATTAGCAAATCAACAACCTGTTACATTAAAAGGAGGGAATTTAGGTACTGCTTTAAACCAAAAATTTGGAGCAAATTCAGCTACTAGTACTTCTAACATGAGTTTAATGACACAAAAGGTTAATAATCCTACAGGAGTAACAGGACAAAAAGGAATACAATTAACCACACCATCATTAAAAACTCAAAGTCCGGTAAGTACAGATCCAACAAGTACCGCAAATATGAGTTTAGATTCATCAACTACTACACCTTCCAGTGAACCAGTATCAAAGAGAGAAGCTAAAAAAAGAATCAAAGCAGGAGAAACTCCTGATGAAATATTTGCAAAAAGTCAAGATAAAGCAGGATTTGACAAAGCTGTTAGTTCTCGTGCTTATGCTAAACAAAAAAGAGACGAAGGTGGTCATTCTAGTATAAGGTCTATGAAAAAAGAGAATCAAAAGGATCTTGATAAACAAAATATCGCTGCGGGCAATTACCAAGATGTTTCTAGAAAAGGTAAAAGACAAAACAAAGAAGCGATAGCAAAAGGTAGATCTGAGCGAATTGAGCGAGGTGAAGGAACCGCTGATGATGCTAAATTTGTTGGGAAAAATAATAAATCTAAAACACCAAGTGCTAGAAAAACTAGAAAACAAAATGAAACCAGAAGTGGTGATAATTATTCTGTAGGTAGTATTGCGAAGGCTGTAGGTAATAGGCTACGCTCTACCCATCCCGGTTTCTTGTGATGAGATTAAACTCATCAGATCTTAAAGAATTAAATCTACTTAAACATTACAGAATTATACGTAAATGGGCATGTAAAAATAATAATTTAAACGATGCAGATCTAGAACTTCTAGTATATTTAGATGCTTTAGACATGTTCACTAAACAAGATTTTAAAATCGGTACGTACGCATATAGCTGGGACAACAGACGCTGGAACAGATTACTTAAGGAGGGATGGATAGTGGTCTGGCGCCAAAGAAACCGCACCACTCAAAAGTATCATATATATAAAGTATCCGTAAAGTGTAAACAGCTAATTAGTCGGATGTACCGTATAATGTTAGGGGAAGAAGATATCCCTATTACTCAAAATAGTAATAAAATATTCAAACGTAAAACATATTCTGATAAAGTATTTTGTCAGTCAATTTTAAATGTTAATAAAGATAAGAAACGATGATAGATGACTCAATGTCAGGTTATGCAGGAAGTGTATCCTATGGACCTAATACTAAACCAAACGAAATAAATCCGAGTACTGGAGAAGTAAGTGCAGGAAACAAAGTAGGAAAACATTTAGGATATATTACAGGATTTAATCCTAATAAACCTGGAGGTATTCCTCCAACAACTAATTCATTTGATCATTTAATTTACGAAGGGGGAGGCATTACGTGAATCCCATTCCAGTATCTCAATTAACCAATACAGGTGTTGATCTAGCTGTTAATGCTTTAGGTGGAGATTCGAATAAACCACACTGGGAAATAGCTAGTAGTGTATTAGGAGGAATAGCTGGTGCTTATACTGCTGATTATGATGGAGTAGCGAATGAAGTAAGTAACATCGCAGGTACTGTAGGAAAAAATTATGCAGAAGAAGGTAGTGATTTGCAAAAAGCAATGAATTTAACAGGTAGTGTAGCTGATGCTACATCTAGTGGTTTATCTGGAGATATTGGGGGAGCACTTGCTGGAGTAGGGGAAATAGCTGGGGATGTAAATGATCTTACTGGAAAAGGCGAAAGTGGTAGTACACAATCTGCGGTAGGGAAAACATCTAATGCTATTACATCCTCCGAACCGCAATACGCTGGAAACGGTAATGGAGTTAATAATTCATTAAATCCCGCATTTGGTAATCCAAGTATTAGACAAGATACACAAAATGCAATAAATACACAAATGTCGTCAGACGATCAAGCAAAAACAATGCTAAATATAGCTTAATAATAAAACTAATAAATATGCCAAGTTTAGGAAAAAATCAAGTACCAGCAGGTAAAAAATGTAGATGTTCTACCAAAGATTTACCAGGTCATAGAGTGATGAAATCAAGAGATAGAAATATTATTTCAGATCTTGAAATAGATAATATACCTTACAAAGGTAATGTGGCACTACGAGCCAATCGGTGACAATGGAAGATCTTAAACTGTACATTTTAAACGCAGGAGCATTTAGTGTTACAATGATGGATTGGCTAGAACCTATGTTAAAAATAACTTTACTGGTTGTAACTATTGGATATACTGTGCATAAATGGTGGATGATGAAAAAAGGAAAAAAATGAGGGAAATAAATAAACTTATTGTTCACTGTTCAGCCACAAGAGAAGGAGATGACGTGTCTGTTGATACTATTAGGAAATGGCACGTTGAAGGTAGAGGGTGGAACGACATAGGTTATCATTTCTATATTGACATATATGGACAAATACATAAAGGTAGAGATATAACCAAAATGGGAGCTCATTGCAAGGGATACAATCGGAATTCTATAGGAATTTGTTATGCGGGTGGCGTTGAAGCAGATGGTAAGACTCCCAAAGATACTCGTTATGATTGTCAAAAAGATAGTTTATTAGCTGTGTTAAGAACATTAAAAGCAATGTATCCAGAAGCGCTAATTCACTCTCATAGAGATTTTGCGAAAAAAGCATGCCCAAGTTTTGACGCAACAGAAGAATACAAAAATTTATAAAATGGATATACAGAAAAATCTATTACATACTGAAGTAGGACAAGGTAGCATAACTTCACAATTAGAACCAAAACCTCCAACGAAAAGACAAAGACGGAAAAAACAAGAAGGTGGATTTATTAGTCGTCTCTTTAACTTAGGTAAAGGAACTACTAATAAAAGTACCATTAAAAAAACCAAAAACTGCAGGAAACAACACGCTAGCACTGGAGAATGTATGGATCAAGATGTAGTATAAATGAAAATAGGAGAAGGTACGGAATTTAAGATAGATATTAAAACCGTAGTAAGTTTAATCGTTATAACATCAATGTTTGTTGGGATGTATTACACTTTACAAGCAGACATAGAAGAAGCAAAAGAATTACCACCTGCCGCTATAGAACGTATGGAATATGATCTTAAACAACAATGGCAAACTGAACATATTATGCATTTAGAAGATGATATAGATGAATTAAGAGAATGGTGTATGGAAATTGATAAAGAATTACACATAAAATATAAAATAAAAAAATAATGGCGAAGAAAGATATAACAGAAATTAGAGAAGAGGCTGGAAGTTCTAACGCAGGAAAATATACTAATGTGAAAAAAGGAGATTTTTGTGGTCCTGCTGGTGGAGCAGCTGCTGGTACTTATCCAGTTAATACAAGAAAAAGAGGTAAATCAGCTATAAAATTAGCACACAATGCACCTAATCCAGAAGGAATTAAAAACTGTGTATATGAAAAATATCCAGGTTTAAGACCAGGAAAAAATAAAATAACTAAACGTAGAAATAAAGAGTAATAATGGAAACAATTAAACAAATAGTTAATCATCCCTTATCTAAAACTATGGTCTGTGGAATAATAGGATCTATGTTAATATTACATAATCATGCTTTATATTCAGGTATTGCTTTCGGAATGGGATTAAGAGAATTTTTATTAGCCTTAAAATCTTAAATTAAATAATATAATAAAATGGAATCAAATGAGTCAAAAGGATTGGGAGATTCAATCGAAAAGTTTACAAAAGCAACAGGCCTAAAAAAAATAGCAGACAAAATACCTGGAGGATGCGGATGTAGTAAACGAAAAGAGAAATTAAATAAGATATTTCCTTATGGGAAAAAATAAAAAGAAATTTAAAGATACAAAAGTAGGAGTTTTTTTAAAAAAGAAAGCTCCTCAAGTATTAGATAGTATAGGTGATATTTTACCTAATAAAGGGGTGTATGGAATTGTAAAAAATATTATATCAAGTGATTCTAATATAGAACCTCAAGATAAAGAACTAGCTTTAAAATTATTAGAACAAGATATTACTGAAATGGAAAATATATCTAATAGATGGGCAAGTGATATGATATCGGATTCATGGTTATCTAAAAATACTAGACCTTTAACTTTAATATATTTAACTTTATGTATGACTATATTTATAGTATTAGATTCTACTGTAATATTAGAAATAAATAATGGTTGGGTTTCTTTATTAGAAGCTTTATTAATAACGGTATACGTAGCGTACTTTGGATCCAGAGGCGCAGAAAAAATTCAAAAAATAAGAAAATAAAAAACAATGGGTGTAATAGGCACAACGTTAAAACAACCTAGAGTATTTGCACATGATGCTGTAGCTCTAGGAGATTTACCAGGATGTAGATGGAGAGCAGTAACAAGTTTCACTATTGTTACTGGAGGATTAAATTATGTACTGGATCAAGAATACGCTACTTTCATACCAGATGGTAGTGGCATAGGAGAAGGTTGTGTGATAAAAGTCACAGGTACTGGTGCTATTGATGATATTATCGCTGCAGAAATATACTTAGATCCGTGTGGTAGTGGTAATGGATACAATGTAGGACAAACGTTAGAAGTTATTAATCCAGGAGCTCCTCATGGAGAAAATGCTACTATAATTATAGATACAATTGGGGATACTGCTTGGGATTATGGTTGTCCATTTACCAATATGTACATGGCGTTAAGTCAAGAGGCAGATTTAGCAGCAGCTGCTGGAAATGACATTCCTTTTAAAACACCAGATTTAAGTTCAGCTTCAACTATAGAACCATTAAAAGCTTTTTTACAAAAAACTAAATATACTTATACATGTGGATGTGAGGCTGCTGAGGAGAATCCACAAGAAGCATGTGTATGTACGTATGAAACACCAGGACCTGGTGCAGCTCTTTATGTTGGAGGTGCGATGAACACTATATCTGTTATAATGGAAAGCGAAAATGAAGTAGTTTATCATAATGTGCCAGCAGGTACGTTTTTACCTATTTCAGCATTAAGCGTTTGCGCCGCAAAAGCAGCAGGTACTGATGATCCAAAGGAAGTTATTTTAGCATTATTCTAACATGCCTTTAGTAAATCAAAATGTAAATACTATTCCTGCTTTTAAGCGAGTTAAAGGTCCACCAGCATGTACTGATCCTTATGCTTTTCATTTTAATGGAGCAAATAATTCTGTAACGGCAGACGCTACGGATCCAATTTTTAATATAACTAATACTATTAGTATTTCAGCGTGGTTTAAAATAGATCCAGCAATACCTGCTCCTGTTGCAGGTACATTATACATGATAGCAGACAAAGCTAGTGGAATTCCAGGTGGAAATGCTGGGTATAGTTTATATGTTAGACAAAACGCTACTAATAATAAAATTGCTTTTACCGTTAATTTAGGTAATGGTAATCCACTCTCACAAAGACGTGTAGATTTTAATATTACCGATTTTGATACTCATCATGTAGTAGGAACTTATGATGGAGTTGACACGTTAAGACTATTTGTGGATGGAGTTGAAGAAGATTCACAGACAATTCCACTCGGAGGATCAATACCAGTTCAACCTAGCCCATTTTGTATAGGTAATACGAATACGGGAACATTACCTAATGAATTTTATGGAACATTAGATGAAATATCAGTTTGGAATACCAACCTAAATTTAGCACAAGTTCAAACAATATATGATTTTAATACTAATTGTGATTTAAATGCTTTAGGTTACTCATATAATTTAGTAGCTTGGTATAGAATGGGGGAAAATGCACAGTGGAATTTACCAACTGCACCCAATGAATGGACATTAACTAATATAAGTACGTCTACTACTCCAAATGGGGAATTAGAATCTCAAGGAATGCTTGAAACTGATCGAGTGCCTGGGATAATATAAATAATCAAATAAAATAAAATGAAAATTAAAGAAGAACATTTAAAAACAATTCAAGAACAACAAACTAAGTTAAATCAAATATTAAATCAAGTAGGATACTTATCCGCTCAAAAACACGGGTTATTACATGAATTTGGTAAAATTAATGAAGAAGTAGAAAATTTTAAGGGTGTATTAGAAGCAGAGTATGGAGAGATTAATATTAATGTAGAAACAGGAGAATATACTATTTTAGAAAAACCTACAGAATTAGAAGTAGTAAAAGAAACTAGTGATGTCCAATAAAATTCGCAAAATAAGCATTGGATCAGATTACAAAAACGATGCAATGCATTATTCAGTAGGACAAGAAGTATATGGTGGACATATTATATGTGATATTGTAGGAAACAATAATGAGGGTGAATATTTAATATATATTAAAAAATCTAACGAAGTGTTACCTTGGAAAAAGTTTAATTCTAATATGGCTATTGCCGTAGAATATAACTTACAATATAGTGAATAGTTTATATGATTATATTGTAGAACCAATAGGAGAAAGATACAACAATAAGGTTGACGTTGGTGATAAAGAATTAATACTTAATACTCAAATAGAAACTTTTAAAATTATTAATAAAAAAGCTAAAGTAATAAGTGTTCCTAGCGCTTATGAACTTCCAATTAAAGTTGGAGATATAGTATATATTCATCATAATGTTTTTAGAAAGTTCTACAATATGAAAGGAAAACAACAAAATAGCAGATCTTATTTTAAAGATAATCTATATTTTTGTTCTCCTGATCAAATATATTTATATGAAAATAAAGGGAAAAGAAAATCATTTTTAGATAGATGTTTTGTTAAGCCGTTAAAATCTAAAAAACTTGGTGAAAAATTAATAAATAATCTAGGAATATTAAAGTATGATAATTCTCAATTAAATACTTTAAATATAAATAAAGAAGATTTAGTAAGTTTTCCTCATGGAAGAGAATGGGAGTTTATTATAGATGAGGAACTATTATATTGTATGAAATCAAAAGATATTTTAATTAAACATGAACGTCAAGGAAACGAAGAAGAATATAATCCAAGCTGGACAACTAGCAGTACAAGAACTAATAAAAGTAGCGGAAGAACCAATTGTGGATACAGGGGAGGATGTGTCTGCGGATCGACTAAAAAATGCTGCCGCAACAAAAAAACTAGCAATATTTGATGCTTTTGAAATTCTAACACGAATTCAAGAAGAAGAAGAATTATTAAATACTAAATCTAAAGATCAAAAAGAAAAGAGAGTATTTAAAGGATTTGCAGAAGGGAGAAGTAAATGAAATATGAGCAATTTCTTTGTAAAGAATTAAAAGATGTTGTTAATCCTAAAATTCTTAAAAAGCAAAATAGATTAAAAAAATGGGAGTATGGTTATAATGCAGATTATGATTTTGTTGTAATTAGTAAAACAGGAAAAATTGGAACTATCGTTGAAATACAAAATCTCCGCATTGCTTTACCAACAGTTGAAAACCCGTATAAGCGTAGTGAAGAAAAAGAAGAACAATATTGGGAAAAAACCGAATACCCTAAAATCTTAAATAGAATTAAAAGTCGATTCGACTGGGATGAATATCCTAATGATTTTAAAGAAAAATGGTATGATTATATAGATGAAGAATTTAAACGAAGAGACGAGGGTTATTGGTTTTTTAATAATGCTGTGCCTACTTATATTACTGGTACTCATTACATGTATCTCCAATGGTCAAAAATCGATGTTGGAGCCCCTGATTATAGAGAAGCCAATAGAATTTTCTACATCTTTTGGGAAGCATGTAAAGCCGATAATAGATGCTACGGAATGTGCTATCTTAAAAATAGAAGATCCGGATTTTCCTTTATGTCATCAGCAGAACTTGTTAATCAGGCAACAATCTCAAGTGATGCAAGATTTGGTATATTATCCAAAACAGGAGCAGATGCTAAAAAAATGTTTACAGATAAAGTTGTGCCAATATCCGTTAATTATCCATTTTTCTTCAAACCGATCCAAGATGGTATGGATCGCCCTAAAACTGAATTAGCTTATAGAGTACCAGCATCTAAACTAACTAGACGCAAGCTAGATGATAATGTTCAATTAAAAGAATTACAAGGATTGGATACTACTATAGATTGGAAAAATACTGGGGACAATTCTTACGATGGTGAGAAATTAAAAATATTAGCACATGACGAAAGTGGAAAATGGGAAAGACCGGACAATATATTAAACAATTGGAGAGTTACAAAAACTACATTAAGATTAGGTCGACGAATCGTAGGCAAGTGTATGATGGGTTCAACTTCAAACGCTTTAGATAAAGGAGGTAATAATTTCAAAAAATTATATTATAACAGTGATGTTACAAGAAGAAATAGAAATGGACAAACCAGTTCAGGACTTTATTCTTTATTCATTCCCATGGAGTGGAATTACGAAGGATTTATGGATACGTTTGGTTTGCCTGTATTTATTACTCCTAAAAAATCAGTTTTAGGAATTGATAGAATTCCAATAAAAATTGGAGTAATAGAACATTGGGAGAATGAGGTAGATGGATTAAAAGAAGATCCTGATAGTTTAAATGAATATTATAGACAATTTCCCCGTACAGAAAAACATGCTTTTAGAGATGAAGTAAAAGAATCTTTATTTAATTTAACTAAAATCTATGAACAAATAGATTATAATGAAGAATTAAATAATACTGCTCATATAACTAGAGGATCTTTTCATTGGGTAAATGGAGTAAAAGACACGCGGGTCATGTTTACTCCTAATAAAGATGGTAGATTTAATATATCGTGGATTCCTCCGGCCGAGTTACAAAATAATGTTATTTTAAAAAATGGATTAAAACGTCCTGGCAATGTTCATATGGGAGCATTTGGATGTGATAGTTATGATATAAGTGGAACAGTTGATGGTAGAGGTTCAAATGGATCTTTACATGGATTAACGAAATTCTCAATGGAAGACGCGCCACCTAATCATTTTTTTTTAGAATATATAGCTAGACCCCAAACTGCAGAAATATTTTTTGAAGAAGTATTAATGGCATTAATATTTTATGGAATGCCTTTACTTGCAGAAAACAATAAACCACGATTATTATATTATTTAAAACGACGAGGTTATAGAGGATTTTCAATAAATCGTCCAGACAAAGTTTGGAATAAATTATCTTTAGCAGAAAAAGAAATTGGTGGAATTCCTAACTCAAGTGAAGATATAAAACAATCTCACGCCGCAGCTATTGAAGCATATATTGAAGATTATGTTGGTTTACATGGAGAATTAATGGGAGACATGTATCATCAGAAAACATTAGAAGATTGGTCTCAATTTAACATTAATAATAGAACCAAACATGATGCATCTATTAGTTCAGGTTTAGCAATTATGGCATGTAATAGAAACAAGTATAAACCTGTAGCAGATAGAACAACTAAAACAATAGATTTAGGATTTATAAAATATAACAACGACGGAGTAGTTTCAAAAATAACGGAATAAATGATTTATACTAATACACAAAGTTCTTTTCCTGATCAAGTAGTGCCTCAAGAAGAAAAAATGTCCATCGAGTATGGACTTATGGTAGGGAGAGCAATTGAAGGAGAATGGTGGGCTGCAGGAGTAGGAGGAGCGAGATATACAAATAATTACAATATTTTTCATAGAAGAAGATTATATGGTCGTGCTGAACAGTCTATTCAAAAGTATAAAGATGAACTGTCGATTAATGGAGATTTATCTTATTTAAATTTAGATTGGACTCCAGTTGCTATTATTCCTAAATTTGTAGATATAGTAGTCAATGGAATGGCTGAAAAGATTTATGATATAAAAGCTTTTGCACAAGATCCAGTTTCACAACAAAAAAGAACAAATTACGCTAGAAAATTACATAAAAATATAGCTACTAGAGCTTTTATGGAACAAGTAAAAGCACAGTTAGGAGAAGATATTTCTAAGGTTCAAAACATGGAAAATGTTCCGGAAACAGAAGAAGAATTAGAAATTCATATGCAATTAGATTATAAACAATCTATTGAAATTGCAGAAGAAGAAGTAATTAGTAATACATTAGCAAGAAATAAATTTGAATTAACTAAACGTAGGTTTTACAAAGATTTAGTAGAACTAGGATTAGGTTGTGTAAAAACAAATTGGAATGCAGCTAATGGAGTTACGGTAGATTATGTAGATCCAGTTAACATTGTTTATTCTTATACTGAAGATCCTAATTTTGAAGACATATACTATGTTGGAGAAGTAAAGAATATTTCTTTACCTGAGCTTAAAAAGGAATTTCCAAATTTAACTACTGGAGAATTAGAGCAAATTCAAAAATTTCCAGGTAATAGTAACTATAGGAGAAATTATAGAGGAAATAGAGATGATACAACTGTTCAAGTTTTATATTTTGAGTATAAAACATATGCTGATCAAGTATTTAAAATAAAGAAAACTCCATACGGATTAGAGAAGGCTTTAGAAAAACCTGATACTTTTAATCCTCCTCCTAACGATGGATTTGATAGAGTAGCGAGATCAATAGAAGTATTATATCATGGAGCTAAAATATTAGGACATCCTATTATGTTAAAATGGGAAGTTGCTGAAAATATGACTCGTCCTAAATCTAATTTGACTAAAGTAAATATGAATTATACTTTATGTGCTCCAGATTTATATAAAGGACGTATAACCTCATTAGTAGAAAGAATGATTACTTTCGCTGATATGATTCAATTAACTTCTTTAAAACTACAACAAGTATTATCTCGTATGGTTCCAGATGGAGTTTATTTAGATGTAGATGGATTAGCAGAAGTAGATTTAGGAAATGGAACAAATTACAATCCTAAAGAAGCTTTAAATATGTATTTCCAAACAGGATCTATTGTTGGTAGATCTATGACTCAGGATGGAGATATGAATCCAGGTAAAATTCCTATTCAAGAGTTACAAACCTCTGCAGCTCAAGCAAAAATCCAATCATTAATTCAAACTTATCAGTATTATTTACAAATGATAAGAGATGTAACTGGTTTAAATGAAGCTAGAGATGGAAGTAATCCAGATAAAGATGCATTATTAGGTTTACAAAAACTAGCGGTAGCTCAATCTAATGTGGCGACCCGTCATATTTTAGATGCAGGACTTTATTTAACATTAAGAACTTGTGAAAATATTGCATTAAGAATTGCTGATTCTTTAGAATTTGAATTAACTAATGAAGCTTTAGTTAATAGTATTAGTTTATATAATGTAGCTACTTTAGAAGAAATAAAAGAATTACATTTATATGATTTTGGTATATTTCTAGAATTAGAACCAGATGAAGAAGAAAAACAAATTTTAGAACAAAATATTCAAATCGCATTAAAAGGAAATCAAATTAATTTAGAAGATGCAATTGATATCAGAAATGTTCACAATTTACGTTTAGCTAATCAATTATTAAAACTTAAACGTAGACAAAAAGCTAAGGAAGATCAACAAGCTCAACAACAAATGATTCAAGCTCAAGCTAAAGCAAATGCTGAATCAGCAGAAAAAGCAGCAATGTATGAAGTACAAAAACAAGAAGCATTAGCTCAAACTCAATTACAAATTGAAAAAGGTAAATCAGATTTTGAAATTCAACGAATGCAAAGTGATTTACAAAACAAAATGACATTAGCTGATCAAAAATTTAAGTATGACATGCAATTAGCTCAAATAGATATTGACGAAGGAGTGTCAAGAGAAGCTATGATAGAAGATAGAAAAGATAAAAGAACTAAACTAGCTGCTAGTCAACAAAGTCAAATGATTGCTCAACGTCAAAACGATTTATTACCAACTGATTTTTTAAATGAAACAGATGGACTACCAATGCCATAAGGCAAATTATATAATATCATATCATGGAAGAAGAAAAAAAGGAAGAAGTAAAACAAGAAGGAGATTTTAAAATAAAAAAAAAACCTAAAAAATTTCATTCTAACAAACAAGAAACTAAAAAAATTGACTTAAAGAAAGTTAAAGAAGAAAAAGTAGAATTATCTAAACAAGAACCCAATGCCATTTCAGAGTCAAGCACAGTGCACGTGGATGAGGATAAACAAACCGAAAATGTACAAAAGGTGGAAAGCGGAGCATCCGAATCAGGATTGCAAGAATCTCCCGTACAAGAAGAAGAAAGCAAGCAAGAAGAGAACGGGTCGCCTATCCAAGAAATAACAGAAATTGTTGAAACTCCTCCAGTAGTTACGACTACGTCTAAAGAAATACCTCAATCTAAACTTCCTGAAGGAGTAGAAAAATTGGTTTCTTTTATGAAAGAAACAGGAGGAAATGTACAGGATTTCGTTAGGTTAAATGCTGATTATACTAGCATAGATGAAAATACTTTACTAAAAGAATATTATAAAAATAGTAAACCACATTTAGATACTGATGAAATTGATTTCATCATGGAAGAAAACTTTAATGTGGATGAAGAATACGACGAAGAGCGAGAAGTTCGTCGAAAAAAACTCGCTAAAAAAGAAGAAGTAGCAAAAGCTCGAAAGTTTTTGGAAGATTTAAAATCTCAATATTACGAAGAGATCAAGTTGAGACCTACGGTAAATAATGAGATGACCAAAGCCAATGAGTTTTTTAACCGCTTCAAAGAACAACAAGAGATAGCAAAACAACAACACGCTAATTTTAAAGATGAAACATCTAAATTTTTTAATGATGAATTCAAAGGTTTTGATTTCAAATTAGGAGAAAAACAATTTAGATATTCTATTAATAATGCTAGTGATGTTGCAAGTACACAATCAGATATTTCCAATGTGGTTAAGAAGTTCTTAAACGATAAAGGTGAAGTTATAGACGTACAAGGTTATCACAAAGCTATGTATACTGCGCAAAATGCTGATACAATAGCCCAACATTTTTATGAGCAAGGAAAAGCCGACGCTGTTAAAAATGTAGTGGCTCAATCCAAAAATATTAATAATGATGCTAGACAAACAAAAGCGCCTGATGATATATATTTAAATGGATTAAAAGTAAAAGCAATTAGTGGTATAAATAGTGCTAAATTAAAAATAAAGAAAAAATAAAAACTTAAAATTATGCCTTTAGGAAATTTTACAGTGCAAAATGCAGATTTAATTCCTACGCAAGATCAATCTATATTGTCTACTAATTATTTACAATGGACTGATCCAACTGCGGCGGATTTCGCTGATTTTGCTCAACAATATCTCCCTGAACTGTACGAACAGGAAGTGGAAAGATTCGGAAATAGAACATTATCCGGATTTTTAAGAATGGTTGGCGCGGAAATGCCAATGACATCAGATCAAGTTATTTGGTCTGAACAAAATAGATTACATATTGGTTATGATGATGTATCTAAAGGAATACCAGTACCTGGAACTGGGGTAACTACGTTTACAGTTAACATTCCTGTTGGAAATGAAGTAGTAATCCGAGTTAATCAAACATTCGTGGTTTTTGATCCAATGAGTGGATTAACATTGAAAGGATTAGTTATAACTGCTCCAAACCCAGGTGCTCCAGGAACATTTACATTTGATGCTGTTTGTTATACTGCTGCAGATTTTACTGCATTAGGAGCAACAAACTTAAGATTATTTGTTTATGGTTCTGACTTTGCCAAAGGAACATTAGGTATGGATGGATCAGTTACTCCGTCTTTTACTCAATTTCATAACAAACCAATTATAATTAAAGATAAATACGAAGTTAATGGTTCTGATACTGCTCAAATTGGGTGGGTGGAAGTTGCCACAGAAGATGGAACATCCGGATTCTTATGGTATATGAAAGCTGAGTCAGAAACTAGATTACGATACGAAGATTACTTAGAAATGGCTATGGTTGAAGGTGAATTAGCTGCTCCATTGTCTGGAGTTGCAACTTCAGGTTTAGCAACATCAGGTTCAGGTACTCAAGGATTATTTGCCGCACTTAACACTAGAGGTAATGTGTATGCAGGTTTTGCTGGAGCTCCAAACCCAGGTGCGGGTGCATTAGGTGATTTTGATCAAATACTACAATGGTTGGATTTTCAAGGTGCTATTGAGGAAAACATGTTATTTTTAGATAGAGGAACAGCTCTAGATTTTGATGATATGATCGCTACTCAAGCAGGTAGTTCTTATAACGCTACAAGTGCAGCATCTTATGGTCTTTTTGACAACGAAGCTGAAATGGCATTAAATTTTGGATTTTCCGGTTTTAGAAGAGGTTCTTATGACTTCTACAAAACTGATTGGAAATATCTAAATGATGCTAGTACAAGAGGAATGGTTAATGATATTAAAGGAGTTTTAGTACCAGCAGGTACTTCAACTGTATATGATCAAATGTTAGGATCTAATATTAGACGACCATTTTTGCATGTAAGATATAGAGCTTCAGAAACAGATGATAGAAGAATGAAATCATGGATTACTGGTTCTGTTGGAGGCGCTTACACATCTTCATTAGATGCGATGGAAGTCCATTACTTGTCAGAAAGATGTCTTTGTGTACAAGCGGCTAATAACTTCGTATTATTCGTCGAGTAATTTATAAATCTTTTAAAACGTAAATTATGTCAAACACGATACAAGTAAATACAACGACAAGCGGTCCACTCTATATAAATGTAGCATCAGATGCCACTCCTTCAATAAGTGGTGCTGGTGGTGGTGACCAATATAGCAAGATCATATATATGGAGAATGGAGCGATTCAAGATACAATCATCCGATACAGTGCAACAACAGCAGCTTGGGTATGGGCAGCTTCACATGAAGCAGCATATGCATTAATTGCAGCTGATCCATCACACTGGGGTTATCCTGCTTTAGGATTAACTGCAGATGAATATTGCAATAGAGACATTGCAATATCTTTTCAACCAGTAATAAGTGCTGCATTATCATTAGATGAGCCTTCTCTTTTTAATGAAATATTAGCATATTGTCCTTCAGTAGGAACCTTTGCAGATCTAACAGCGTTAACTACTGCTTTAGGTGTTGCAGTAACAGCGGCAGATGCTGCTAAAACAGCTGCAGAATTAGCTTGTGATGGAGCAATGGCAGTGTGTGAACCTTATACTGACGGGTATGGAAATACCTGTGGATGTCCAGAACCATATA